>OLPV01000148.1_pt1 | contig 66877 bp, 54 predicted proteins | sample 1671961 | NCBI WGS metagenome assembly OLPV01 (sample SAMEA3136630, study PRJEB25190) | human gut metagenome | biome: human gut; feature: human-associated habitat; material: faeces | place: Austria | collected 2013 | reverse complement strand
TTAATTACTAAAACAGCATAATTGAAATGCAATAAAAACAGATTTTCTCCACATATCAAAAAAGTGAGCCGAGCGCACTATTTTTTGCGCTTCGACTCACTTTTTCGTTTTGGGTTGTGTCACAGCCCCTTTACATATTCAATTCAAATATATGTTGCTTTTAATCACTCACCAGTCTGTTCACCGGTTCATCAGTCAGCTTCCGGAACAGCTTTACAACAAGCCCGGTGCACAGTGCCGAAATAATAGTACCCTCCCTTGTGCCGACTATTGTGAAATCAAAGAACTACAGCGACAGTATCAGTGCCAGCACCACACAGCTTACATCGAAAGCTATTTTCACATTGCCGAAGTTCTTGTTTGTCGTATCGGAAATTGCTTTTACAAAAGCCTCTCCCGAGTTCATTATAACATTTGCCGAAACCGACAGCGACACGCCGAAACCCAGTATCACTATTCCGATAAACACCATTACAAGGCGCATTATGTAGCTTTCCGCAGGAATAAACCCTACCAGCCACAGTCCGAAGTCAGTAAAATATCCGAACAGGAACGACAGCGGTATCTGTAAAAGCTGTATCGGCTTAAACTTCTTACGAAGTATCAGTATCTGTCCGAGTATCAGCACGCAGTTCCAGATTATAAGCCATATTCCGAGCGAAAAAAAGTCCAGCTTAATACTCATAACGTTTGCTACCGAAGAAATAGGCGACACGCCAAGCTCTCCGTGCTTTGTGAATGCTACTCCGAGCGCGGATATAAACAGGCTTATCACAAATAAAACATATCTTTTTGCAGTTTCTTTCTTTGACATTTTCACTTTCCTTTGTTCTGATATCAACCGAGATTTACACTTATCCGCGAGAGCAGATCTATCAGCATTTCTTTTTCCCTCTCGGAAAATCCGCTTGTAGCCTTGTCCTCTATCCTCAAAAACTCCTTTTCTATAAGCGGTACGAGCGCTTTTCCCTTTTCGGTGAGATACACGCAAAATGAACGTCTGTCGGGCGCATACCGTGTTATAAGCTCTTTTTTCTCCATGCCGCAAAGAAGTGATGTTATCGTTGCAGGTTCAATACGGCAGGCGGCGGCAATGTCTTTCTGCCTTGCTCCGTCATGCTTTGAAAGATATTCAAGCACCTTCGGCTGTCCCGAAGTCAGCCCCTCCTTTTTCAAAGCAGAAAAGATCCGCTTATGAAAAGCGGTGTGGTCTGTCATCAATAAATGATGAAGTGAATTTTCCATGCTTACCTCTCTGTTTAAAATCAAACTGTTAGAAATCTAACTAAATTATAGCACTATAAATTCACGCTGTCAAGAAAAATTATCCGATATAATTTCTGCCTGAGTAAAACCGCTTGAAATATCCGAAAATTTATGATACAATCAAAATAACAAAATTATCCTTAAAATCCGACAGATAACAGGAAATTTAATAACAGTCAGGAGGTAATTATATGAGAAACAAGAATTTGACCGGAATAATCGGTGTACTGATATCCTTACCCTTGCTTCTGACATCGACGATATGCGCATCGGCAGAAGAAAATATCGTTGCTGTCCCGGGACAAAGCACAGTGGTCGATATCGAACCCTCCGATACGGATACCACACGCAATTTTGTAATAGATATGGCTGAAATATCATCATACGCAGATAAAACAATCGTAAGATGCCTTAAGCAAAACTGCACTGTAAAAGGAGATATCAAGGCGGCTAAGGTTGACGGCGATCCGATAACGTCGGAGGATTTCAGCTTTACTCTTGAACCCTCCGATAAAATTCAGACGATAACCGTCACAGACCCCGATGATAATGTATACACAATCAAGGTTCAGGTAAACAGCGAGCATATACCGCGTAACGATTACTATGCGGACTGCACCGCTCCCGTTGTCTGTGAAGTCTGTGAAACTGTACTCGTTCCCGGTAAAGAGCACAAAATGAGTGATTATTATTGTTCTGATGAGTATGGACACTACAGAGAATGTATAAACGAAGGCTGTATTTACTCTGAGGAGCCTGAGCCGCACATAACGGACGAAGACGACAACGACTGCACTACACCTGTACTGTGCAAGATCTGCGGCTTTGCGGTAGTCGAAGCGGAAATTGAACACATTTTTACATATACCCCGAACGGCGATGAAGCAACACATACCGCGCAGTGTATAAATTGTGCGTACAAAGAAATTCAGAAGTGCGACCTCGGTATGTCGATCTGCTCACAAAAACCGATATGTTTCTTGTGCGGCAGTCCATACGGAGAAGTTGAACCCGGTCGGCACGCCGGAGAGATAATCTATCACGAAGCTAAGGCAAGTACGCATACATCCGAAGGAAACATTGCTTATTATCAGTGTGATAGCTGTCATAAATGCTTCATTTATGGTGACAACAATGCTTATAAAGAAATAGCCGAAGAAGATACGATCATACCGAAAACGACCGAGCATACATTCTCTGATTGGAAAACGGTCAAAGCTCCTACCTGCACACAGCCGGGCTCAGAAGAGGCAGTATGCGAATGCGGCGAAACCGCTTCAAGAGAAACAGAACCTGTAGGTCATGTATGGGATAATGAATTTACGATTGACAAACAGCCCACACTCACAAGCGATGGCGTAAAATCAATACATTGCAAAAACTGCGATGCGATAAAGGACGAAACGGTCATTCCTAAAACCGCAAAGCCCTCCTCTCCCGAAACAGGCGTAAAGACAACACCCATAGCAATCCCTGCGGCGGCATTTGCCGTTGCGGCAGTCGCGCTTGCAGTAATAAAAATTAAAAAGCATAACCGATAACGATCCCGGCAGCTCTCACATTTTAATGTGAGAGCTGTTGCTTTATTATCTATATCAAGTTGACAACATCGACATACCGCTGTATAATATGAACCGACATCAACCTGATACGAGGAACAAAATGCGCGGTTTAGGAACAATAATAAATGTAGCTTTTCTTGTTTTCGGCGGACTTTGCGGTCTTCTGTTCGGAAAAAGGTTAAGCGAAAGAATAAGAGATACACTGCTCTCGATAAATGCGGTAGCGATAATGATATTGGCAATAGGCGGCGTTATGCAGAATATGCTGTCACTGTCTGACGGAAAGCTGTCGGCGGACGGCACAATTATGATGATAGTCAGCCTTACAGCAGGCGGTCTTATCGGTGAAATAATTAACATAAATGCACTTGTTGACAGATTTGGCGAATGGCTCAAGGTCAAAAGCCACAGCACAGGCGACAACTCTTTTGTATCCGCTTTTGTAAATGCGTCATGCACCGTCTGCATAGGTGCAATGGCGGTCATAGGCTCAATAAACGATGGTGTGAGCGGAGATATTTCGGTGCTTGTGGCTAAAGCTATCCTTGACGCGGTTATAATCTGCGTAATGACAGCATCTCAGGGCAAGGGCTGTATCTTCTCAGCCGTACCGGTAGCGATTTTTCAGGGAGTCATAACAATAATCGCGGTGTTTGTCCGCGGCTTTATGACAGACGCGGCGCTGAGCAATCTTTCGTATGTCGGCAACGTCCTGATATTCTGTGTGGGACTGAACCTCATTCGCGAAAAGCAGATAAGAGTAGCAAACCTCCTGCCGTCAATTGTTATTGCGGCGGTATGGGGATTTGCAGCACCGCTTATATAGGAGACTGCGTCATGAAAAAACGCGATCTGACCGTCAGCGGTATAACCGGCGGACTGTGGGCGTTTGCCGTGCCGCTTATGCTCGGCAACATAATGCAACAGCTGTATAACCTTGCCGACACATGGATAGTCGGCAGATATGTCGGCGACAATGCACTTGCCGCCGTCGGCTCATCATACACGCTTATAACCTTTCTGACATCTGTAATTATCGGACTGTCGCTCGGCACCGGTACGTTCATCTCTATAGCATTCGGAAAAAGCCGTGACGATACTATCAGAAACGGAATTTTCACATCAGCAGTATTGACAGCCGGAGTAACGCTGGTGATAACTGCCCTTTTTTACATTTTTCTTGACCCGATAATCTCACTGCTCCAAATACCGACAGAGCTTACAGCCGATACAAGGACATACCTTGCGTGGATATTTATCGGATTTTTCGCAACATTCATCTACAACTTCTTTGCAAATATCCTCAGAGGTATGGGAAACTCGTCAGTGCCGCTTGTATTCCTCGGCATTTCGGTCATAATGAATATAGGGCTTGATATGCTCTTTATAATCCCTTTCGGTATGGGGATAGCCGGAGCGGCGATCGCTACCGTTATATCTCAGTACTGCTCCGCAGTCGGCATATTGCTGTATTTTGTCCTTGCAGGAAAGCAATATATTCCGCATAAGCGCGATATGAAATTTGACCGCGGCAATATAAAGGATATACTGTCACTCTCGGGTTTTACCTGCCTTCAGCAGTCGGTGATGAACTTCGGCATACTTATGATACAAGGTCTTGTAAACAGCTTCGGCTCTGCGGTAATGGCGGCGTTTGCGGTTGCTGTGAAGATCGATACCATAGCCTATATGCCCGTACAGGACTTCGGCAATGCATTTTCGGTTTTCACTGCGCAGAACTTCGGCGCCGGGAAGCACGACAGGATCAAAAGCGGAATAAAGCAATCACTGATAAGCGTTGTACTGTTTTGTGCCGCTGTAAGCACGGCTGTATTTTTCCTGTCAGAGCCTCTTATGAGCCTGTTCTGCACCGACAGCAGCACTATAGCAATAGGCACACAGTACCTGAGAACCGAGGGTCTGTGCTATGTCGGCATCGGGTTTCTCTTTATGCTCTACGGTTACTACAGAGCGGTGAACAAGCCGCTTATGTCGGTAATCCTGACAGTCTTCTCGCTCGGAACAAGAGTACTTCTTGCCTATGCATTGTCGCCTGTGCCTGCACTCGGAGTTACGGGGATATGGATATCTATCCCTATAGGCTGGTTTATTGCCGATGCAGTCGGAGTCGGCTATTACATGATTTGCGTAAGAAATACAAAATATTACGATAAACAGTGAAAAACGCGCCGCAAAATTGTAAACAATTTCAAACTTTACCTATTGACAAAATCCGTATATTATGATAGAATAATCAATAGATATACAGTGAAACTATTAGGACGATTTTCGGAGGTCAGATGACGGAAAAGCTTAATATTTCTGATATGACCGACGAACAGCTCGTCGATCTGATAGTACAGGAGCACGGTGAAGAATGTGCCAACGAGCTTATAAAACGCTACATACCGATCTTACGCGTTAAAGCGGCAAAAATGGCGTTGCGCTGTCCGTCAACCGATAAGGACGACCTCTTTTCCGAGGGACTTATGGGACTGCTTAAAGCTGTACGGCTTTATAACGGAGAAAAAGGCGCGTCATTTGCCACATTTGCAAATCTGTGTGCTGACTCGGCTATGAAGACCTGTATATCAAAAGCTATCAAGGATAACCCGATACTTAAAGACGATGACTTTGACTTTGATATGATACGCGATGATTCGCTTTCCACCGAAGATGCGGTAATTGATAAAGTCGGTGATATTCAGTTTATGAAGCGTCTGTCCGGCGTACTTTCAAAAAAAGAGATGAAAGTCCTTGATATGTATCTGAAGCACTGCTCATATGAGCAGATAGCGACTGAACTCTCGCTGAACGAAAAATCTGTAGATAATGCACTTCAACGTGCAAAATCAAAGATACGAAAGGCAATGGGGAAATAAGACTTTCAGTCTTTTTCATATTATTACACGCAAAAAGCGTGAGAAATTTTAGAGGTATTTTACTATGTACGAAGACAAGACTCTCAAGTGCAAAGACTGTGGCGCAGATTTTGTATTCACAGCAGGCGAGCAGGAATTTTACGCTCAGAACGGTTTCACAAACGAGCCTAAGAGATGCAAGGCTTGCCGCGATGCCAAGAAGAACGGCGGAGCTAAGCGCGAAATGTTCACAGCAGTATGCGCAGGATGCGGCGGTGAGGCAAAAGTTCCTTTTGAGCCCCGCGATGACAGACCTGTTTACTGCAGCGAGTGCTTTGCAAAGAGAAATGAGCGCTGAATTTATCAACAATACTAATCGGTTCGGGTTTTAAGTCAGGCTATTCAGAGGAGTTTCGTACATTTTTCTATATTCCTGATCATAATGCGAATAGTTGCATATAGTATTCAAGGTAAAAGAAGAGAGCCTTGCCGTGTGGCAAGGCTCTCAGCTTGTATAAATAGGCTGTTTTTGAAGCCCCTGTCCTCTTTTTCCCGGTGAAAAGGCTGTGTATGCTTGGTATCCGTGTCGGGGGAGAAATACGGGGACCGGCGTCCCCGCGACCTGCCTTAGGGCTACGCCCAAAGCAAGGATGCTTTGATTGCTTGCCAAAAGTTATAAGCAAGGATGCTTATGTCAGCTGAATCAAGCCGTTATGCATGGACGCATAAAGACAGCCGCACAAAGCCGTTGCACGATGCAACGGCACAAATGGCTGTCGATGCACAGATGCAACGGCACAAATGGCTGTCGATGCACAGATGCAACGGCGCAAACAGCTGACTTTGCAGAGACGCAAAACCAGCAAAGCAAGCAACGCTAAACACCCCATTTTTAAAAATTATGTAGGTTTATCGACAGACTGAGCACCCCGCTGTGTCGGGGTGCTTTTGCTGTGTATGTTTACTGCATACTGTAATAGTCAAGATCTATCTTGTCGTATCTCTTTACCGCAGTTTCGATGGAAGTTACTTCTTCGTCTATTTTTACAATCTTGCCGTCCTTATAAAGATACAGCGTTCCGCCGCGAAAATCGTCTTTATTCTTCATACCGCATATCATCATTATATTGTCATTATCAAGCACGCAGTAACGGCTGACATTATCTTTTATCGCCGTTTCCCTGCCGTCTTGATTTATCGTGAGAACACTTGCCGGTTCTTCTTCGTCCGTGTCATAGGTGTTTTTGATATAGTAAAAACTGCCGTCAAGATACGTTATATTATCGCTGTCGGCGTTTTCCGAAATCAGCTTGCCGTCAACGTAAATGTTACGCATCGGTGAGCCGTACTCTGTTTTTGAATATACGACCTTTTTGTCGCTTGTAAGCGTTATCCGTGTTACATCTGTATCGTCATCGATCGCCACAGGAGTTTTATCAGAGCCGTCCGAAAGATCAAGTCTGTATATCTTTGAATTGCCGTCCCCGCTTGCGGTAAAGATAAGCGTGTTTCCGTCAGCACTGATCTCACGCATAGTAATCAAAACACAGCTTGCCTTAAGACTGAATTCTATCTCTTCGGTTTTATCTTTTTTGGTAACTAAAAAGCCTTTTCCGCCGCTTGTAACAAGCACGGGTTCGTCTGAGGCGGATATTCCCGAATTGTCGTTATCCCTTATCTTTACGCTCTTGCCGTTTTCGTAGTAGTATAGATCGTTGCGAAAATCGGTGTAGTACATTATGTTCTTTTCAGGATATGCACTGAAAATTCCGTATCCCCCGAATACTTCTTTATTTTCCCCGAAGTTACTGTATACTACAACTTGTTGTCTGGGGTAATCGGTTGTATAATCGGTTTTCCCGTACATTACCGTTGACAGATTTTCCGAACATCTTATGGTATAGCTGTTTACATAATCAACAAAAATTACTTTTCCGTTTGTACCATCGCAGTATTTCAACTGCTCGTTTTTTGTTATATACATAACTTTATCGGCATTATCGCTCATATACAGCGACATATATTCGGTGGAGCAGTTTGTACCGATCTTTTTGGCTTCGCTGCCCTTTGAGTATACGAAAACATCGCCGTTTTTTGCGGAATACATCGCCTTGCTGCCATCGGAGTTTACGGTATAAAAGGCAACCTCATCGGCTATTTTCTCGGTTTTGATTTCTTCGTTTTCAATATTACCGCACCATAGGCTGTTGTCGGAAAGATAAAATAATTTGTTGCCGTCATTTGTCAGTGTATAATCTTCTGCCGGAAGCTCGCTTATACATTTCGCCGTGCCGTCGTCATAGATATACAGCACATTGTTCTTTGAGTAAATAAAGCGAGGCTTTGCAGGCATAATATAACCGGATGAACCTGCGGTATTATTGCCGTTTGCGAACAGCAAAAGAATAATTGTCACGGCTGCGACAGCGATAACGGATAATGATACAATGAGTAGCGGTAGGGTTTTAATGCGTTTTTCGGATGATTTCATAATAATGCTCCTTTCGTAAAGGCAAAACAGTATGGCGGACTGCTCTTCTTATATATAATACACTACAGAAGCACGTTTTGTCTATGAAAAAAGTAAAAAAGTGAAAAAATACGGGCTGATTTTCACAGCCCGTACCCATATAAAAATTCTTATCTTACAGCGTCCTTCATGCTCTTTACATACTCGCCGACATACCTCGGAGCGTCCTTGCCGTACTGCTCGATTATCTTGATGATAGCCGAGCCGACAATTGCGCCGTCTGCGATGTCAGCCATTTTCTTTGCCTGCGCAGGCGTTGAGATGCCGAAGCCTATAGCACATGGGACTGAGCTGTTCTGTCTTATCACATCGACAATAGACTTAAGGTCGGTGTTTATCTCGCTTCTTGTACCCGTAACGCCAAGGCTTGATACAAGATAGATAAATCCGTCCGCTTCCTTTGCAATCATTGCAATGCGGTTTTCCGAGGTCGGAGCGATAAGCGAGATAAGGTCAACGCCGTACTTCCTGCACAGCGGCAGAAATTCTTCCTTTTCTTCGTAAGGCAGGTCGGGAAGAATAAGTCCGTTTATGCCGATCTCCTTACAGGTAGAAATGAACTTGTCCCCACCGTATGAGAATACAACGTTAGCATAGGTCATAAACACCATAGGGATAGCAACGTCTTTTCTCAGTTCTCTGACTAAATCGAAAACCTTGTCTGTCGTAACTCCACCCTTTAACGCACGGATATTAGCCCCCTGTATTACAGGACCTTCCGCTGTCGGATCGGAAAACGGAATGCCGAGCTCTATTAAATCCGCTCTGTTAGCGACCGCTTCTCTTACTATCTTTGCGGTGGTTTCAAGGTCGGGATCGCCGCAGGTTATAAAGGGAATGAATGCCTTTTTGTTTTCAAATGCTTTTGCTATCTCAGTCATGTATATCCTCTCCTCTGTAACGTGCTATTGCGGCGCAGTCCTTGTCGCCTCTGCCGGAAATCGTTATAACTATTATCTTGTCCTTATCCATTGTCGGAGCAAGCTTTATAGCGTGGGCTACAGCGTGGGCTGACTCTATTGCGGGGATTATTCCTTCGGTCTTTGAAAGGTACTCAAATGCGTTTACCGCTTCATTGTCAGTAACAGGTACATATTCCGCTCTGCCTATATCATGCAGATATGCGTGCTCAGGACCAATACCGGGATAGTCAAGTCCTGCCGAGATCGAGTAAACGGGAGCTATCTGACCGTACTTATCCTGGCAGAAATACGACTTCATACCATGGAATATACCAACCGAGCCTGTGTTTACCGTAGCCGCTGTTTCAAAGGTATCTATACCTCTTCCTGCCGCCTCACAGCCTATAAGTCTTACGCTCTTGTCCTCTATGAAGTGATAGAATGTACCTATCGCATTTGAGCCGCCGCCGACGCACGCAAGAACAGCATCGGGCAGTCTGCCCTCTTTTTCCATAAGCTGTTGCTTTATCTCCCTTGAAATTACCGCCTGAAAGTCACGGACGATAGTGGGAAAGGGGTGCGGTCCCATTACAGAGCCTAAGCAGTAATGCGTATCGTCAATTCTCTTTGTCCACTCACGCATAGCCTCCGATACAGCGTCCTTAAGTGTTGCTGTGCCTGATTTAACCGGAATGACCTCAGCGCCGAGCAGACGCATACGATATACGTTCAGCGCCTGTCTTATCGTATCCTCTTCGCCCATGAATACTACACATTCCATACCCATAAGCGCGGCGGCTGTGGCAGTCGCAACGCCGTGCTGACCCGCGCCTGTTTCCGCAATAAGTCTTGTCTTGCCCATCTTCTTTGCAAGAAGTGCCTGACCTAAAACGTTGTTTATCTTGTGCGAGCCTGTGTGGTTTAAGTCCTCACGCTTTAAATATATCTTTGCGCCGCCGAGATCCTTTGTCATCTTCTTTGCATAGTAAAGTCTTGACGGTCTGCCTGCATAATCGTTTAAAAGCTCTGTCAGTTCCCTGTTGAACTCCGGGTCGTTCTTGTAATGATTATACGCCTGTTCAAGCTCTATTACGGCATTCATCAGCGTTTCGGGTATGTACTGACCGCCGTGTATGCCAAAGCGTCCTTTTGGATTAGTCATCGTTTGTTTCCTTCCTTACGGCATTTACAAATGCCGCCATTTTATTTCTGTCCTTAAAGTTGTCTGTTTCAATGCCGCTGCTCACGTCAACAGCGTACGGGGATAGCGTATCAACGGCAATTCCGACGTTTTCGGGATAAAGCCCGCCTGCAAGAAAGTACGGGCGGCTGATATTCTTAAGTAAGCTCCGGTCAAAGCCCTTGCCTGTGCCCATGCCCGAATCCAGCAGAATGTGATCCGCCGTGCTTTTTTCAGCCCTTTTGGCATCTTCTTTGCTTTTAAGCAGGAAAGCCTTTATTATCGGCTTATCGCTGAGTGTCCTCAGTCTTGCTATATATTCCTCGTCCTCACTGCCATGAAGCTGTGCAAGGTCTATTATGTTATCGCTCAGCAGTTTAGCAATATTTTCAATCGGTTCGTCTACAAATACACCGACCGCCTTTATATCGGGCGAAAGCAGAGCTTTAAGCTCCTTTGCCCTTTCAGGCGATACGTTACGCTTGCTTTTGCTCCAGAAGATAAATCCTATATAATCGGGCTTCAGCTCATTCGCCCACTCAATGTCACACTGCCGTGACAGTCCGCATAGCTTGATTTTTGTCATACTGCCTTGCCTTTCAGCTCGGCGAGCTTTGATGTCTTGTCTTTTGCACGCATAAGCGTTTCGCCGATAAGCACAGCGTCTGCGCCGATCTCACGCAGAGCGTTTATATCATCGGCATTTTGTATTCCGCTTTCAGAAACGAATACCGCACTCTGAGGGATTATGCTTCTCAGCTTTTTACTGTTTTCGGTGTCTACCGAGAAGTCCTTTAAATTACGGTTGTTTACGCCGATAACCCTTGCGCCGGCTCTGACAGCCATTCGTACCTCGTCCTCGTTATGCGTTTCAACGAGTGCGGAAAGCCCGAGCGTATCACATATCCCGATATATTTTTTTATCGTGTCCTCGGGGAGTATCGAGCAGATAAGCAGTACAGCCGATGCACCAAGCAGCTTTGCTTCGTATATCATATACTCGTCAACGGTGAAATCCTTGCGGATACAAGGGATATTAACCGCCTTTGCAATCTGCTCAAGATACGCGTCACTGCCTGAGAACCATTTCGGCTCTGTCAGCACCGATATGCAGTCTGCACCTGCCGCTTCGTACTGCCTTGCTATTTCAAGATACGGGAAATTCTCCGCTATGACACCCTTTGAGGGCGAAGCCTTCTTGCACTCGCATATAAAAGCGATATCGTCCTTTTTAAGCGCTTTTTCAAAAGCAAAGTTGCCTTCCGGCATTGCAAGAGCGGCGGACTTTACCTCTTCAGCAGATCTTACGGCTTTAGCCTTTTCAACTCTTATTCTTGCATAGTCTGCAAGCTCGTCAAGTATTGCTGCCATTATTCCTCCTCGGGGCGGTTGCTGACTTTTATCAGCTTATCAAGGGTTTCAAGAGCCTTGCCCGAATCTATTATTTCAGCGGCAAGGGCGATACCGTCCTTTAATGTTTCAGCCTTACCGCCTATGTAGAGAGCCGCGCCTGCGTTCATAAGAACCGCATTTCTCTTGTGACCCTTTGCACCGCCGAGAATATCGCGGGTGATTTTTGCGTTTTCTTCTGGCGTGCCGCCTTTTAAATCTTCCTTTGTGCAACGCTTGAAGCCGAAATCCTCGGGAGCGATGGTGTACGACCTGAACCAACCGTCCTTAAATTCGCATACTGCTGTAGGTGCGCTCATTGATATTTCATCAAGTTTATCCTTGCCGTATACGACCATACCGCGCTTTACACCGAGATTTATAAGTACCTGCGCCAGAGGCTCTACAAGATATTCGTCATATACGCCGAGCAACTGTATTTTGGGGCTACCGGGGTTTGTGAGAGGTCCTAAGATGTTGAATACCGTGCGGAAGCCGAGCTCCTTTCTGATAGGACCTACATATTTCATTGAGGTGTGATACTTCTGGGCAAAGAAGAAGCACATTCCGACCTTCTTTAACAGCTCGATACAACGGTTAGGGCTTTGCTGAATGTTTACACCGAGCGCTTCAAGGCAATCGGCAGTTCCGCACAGTGAAGATGCGGCTCTGTTGCCGTGCTTTGCGACCTTCATTCCGCCTGCCGCCGCAACAAGAGCGGAGGTCGTGGAAATGTTGAAGCTTTGCGCATTGTCACCGCCTGTGCCGACTATCTCGAATATATCCATGCCTGTATCGACCTTTGTTGCGTTGTCACGCATAGCGGCGGCACAGCCTGCAATTTCATCTGTGGTTTCAGCCTTTGCGCTCTTTGTTGAAAGAGCGGCTAAGAAAGCGGCGTTCTGGGTCGGGGTCGTTTCACCGCTCATGATCTCGTTCATTACGGTATAAGCCTCATCGTAAGTAAGGTCTTCCTTGTTTACTATCTTTACTATCGCTTCTTTGATCATTGTCTTAATTCTCCTTTATGAAATTTCTCAACATCTGCTTTCCGTCAGGTGTCATTATCGATTCGGGGTGGAACTGCACTCCGTAAACGTCATATTTCTTATGCTGTACCGCCATTATCTCACCGTCATCTGTCACTGCGGTGACCTTTAAGCAGTCCGGCATTGTCGCAGAATCGGCGGCAAGCGAATGATAACGTGCAACGGGTGCTTTATCGGGGCAGTTTTTGAAAAGCAGTGAGCTTTTGTCAAACGTTACGTCCGACTGCTTTCCGTGCATAAGCTCCTTTGCATAGGTGATCGTTGCGCCGTATGCCGAGCAGATAGCCTGATGACCCAGACACACGCCGAGTATCTTGAAATCCTTGCCGAGCTGTTTTATAACATCGATTATCACACCGGCGTTTTCGGGTCTGCCCGGACCCGGTGACAGAATAATTCTGTCGGGGTTTAGCTGTCTTATCTCTTCGACCGTCATTTCATCGTTTCTGATAACCCTAATGTCGGGGTCGATCTCACCGACAAGCTGATAAAGGTTATATGAAAAGCTGTCGTAATTATCTATAAGAAGTATCATACATCAGCCTCCTCAGCCTTTTTCAGTGCGTTTACTACCGCCTGTGCCTTGTTTATACACTCCTGATATTCCTTTTCGGGAACGGAGTCTGCAACTATTCCTGCGCCGCTTCGTACAAACACCTTGCCGTTTTTCTTATAAGCGATCCTGATTGCTATGCAGGTGTCCATATTGCCTGTAAAATCTATATATCCTATTGCGCCGCCATAGATGCCGCGCTTGTTGTTCTCAAGCTCTCCGATGAGCTGGCAAGCTCTTATCTTCGGCGCACCCGACAGCGTACCTGCGGGAAGTACCGCCGAGATAGCATCAAGTGCGTCAAGGTCGTCCCTTATCTCACCTCTTACCGTTGAGCCTATATGCATAACGTGTGAGTATCGCTCTATCGAGTGGAGCTTTTCGACCTGTACCGTGCCGAACTTGCTTACTCTACCGAGATCGTTTCTGCCAAGGTCTACAAGCATATTGTGTTCAGCAAGCTCTTTTTTGTCCTGCAGAAGATCTTCCTCAAGAGCCTTGTCCTCTTCGTCCGTCTTTCCTCTGGGGCGTGTTCCTGCAAGGGGGAAGGTGTGGAGTATGCCGTTTTCGAGCTTTACGAGCGTTTCGGGAGAAGCACCCGCGACCTCTACATCAGTACCCGAGAAATAGAACATATACGGTGAGGGATTTATCGTTCTGAGCTGTCGGTATGTATTCAGCAGACTGCCCTCAAACGGCGCGGAAAGCCTGTTTGAAAGCACTATCTGGAATATGTCGCCCTCTTTTATATAATGCTTTGCCTTTTCGACCATACCGCAATAGCGCGCCTTGTCAAATAAGGGAGTGACCTCACCGAGGAGCTTTCCTGCGGGTTCTGACTTCTTTTCACCGTGAGCGAGAAGCTCTGCCATAGCTTTAAGCTCGATTATCGCCTTGTTATAGCCGACCTCGACATCTGCAAGCGGAATATTGACTATGAGTATTATCTTCTGCTTTACGTTGTCGAACGCAATGACCTTGTCGAACAGCATAAGATCGATATCCTTGAACCTTTCGGTGTCTATTGTCTTTATTCTTACGGTCGGCTCGCTGTAGCCGAGAAAATCATAAGCGAAATATCCGACCAGTCCGCCTGTGAAGGAGGGAAGGTAATCGAACTTAGGGCTTTTGTGTTCTGCGAGTATCTGCCTTAAGTATGCGGACGGATCGTCGGTGTGTACCGTTATGTTGCCTGCTTTAAGCTCGCCGTCAATACAAGTGATCTCCATTTTCGGATCATAGCCCATAAAGGTGTAGCGACCCCATTTTTCGTTTGCCTGAGCCGATTCAAGCATATAGCAATGAGTCGATACGTTTTTAAGTATCCTCATCGCCTCTATCGGCGTACATATATCGGCGAGAATTTCACAGCTTACCGGCATGACCTTGTATCTGTTCTGCGCCGCTATTTCCTTTGCTTTTTCAAGGGTGGGTAAAAACTCCATTTTCTTTGCCTCCGTTTTCTGTCTGCCAAAAACAAAAAAGTCCTTGACAGAAAAATAGCTTTTCTGTCAAGGACGAATAATCTATTATCCGCGGTGCCACCTTGATTTCACGATTTGCGGTCGTGCGCTTTGCAGGATACCAACATATCCCCGGCAACTGACGTATGCCCTACGTTGCAGAATACTCGGCAATATTTTAATATTGCTTTTGACTGCACCCTCAGCGGTCCATTTGACAACCCGTGTCTTGCCCCTTCTCAGCTCCCGGGGTTCTCTGTAAAGTCGTAACTGCCGTTATCTCCGCTTCAACGGTTTAAAGTGTTTTAATTGCGTTTATTATAGCACTGTGATAAAGCGTTGTCAATAGGAAATGCGAAAATTTCTTTGTTTGCCGCAGATGTGCGGATAAATGCGCACAGTGTGCAGATAATAAACATATCGGGATTTTTTCCGATGCCGAAAGGAGAAACGTATGAAAATAAAACGTGATAGATCTTTTCAGAAGCGTCCGGACACGGGTTATACCGATACGGCAAGAGTTATGAGAAAAGCTATGGGTGTAGCGGCTACGCGCTCATCCGACTTTGACCCGGACGGCAGCTACACGGGAGTATGTGACAACATTTACGAAAAACCCGTGCAGGATGCCGACGATCTGTAATTAAATCTTGAAAAGAGCCTTCCGTTGTGGTATGATATAGCTAGCAATTCTCATAACGGAAGGTAACCTTTTTATGTCACAGTCAACAAAACAGATCAAAACGATAACGATCGGCGAACTCAATCGCCGTGCATCGGATATACATAAATTTATAGAAACATCGGAACAGCAATATGCCGACAAGATAAAAGCCGCCGCAGACACAATAGCACAGTGTCATAGTGAAAAACCGTTGGTGCTGCTTTCAGGTCCGTCAGGTTCGGGAAAGACCTCTACTGCTTATCGCATCGCCTCCGAGCTTACGGCAAAGGGAATAAAAGCTGTAGTGATATCAATGGACGACTATTTTGTACCCGGAATGATACCACCCGATGAAAACGGAAAAGTCGACCTTGAAGCACCTGCAAGGGTCGACTGTGAGCTTCTGAAAAAGGATCTGCGTACACTGGCTTCCGGCGGAGAGGTGCAGCTTCCGAAGTTCAATTTCACCGATAATTCAAGACGTTGCGGCAATAAAGTACGCTGTGACGGCAATACCGTCGTTATCATCGAAGGAATACACGCACTGAACCCCGATGTGACCGGCAGAATGCACGATCATGCCACATTTATCTACGTCAGTGTGCGCACAAGAATAGCCGATGAAAAAGGTGAGCTTCTCCACCCCTCAAAGATACGTCTTATCCGCAGACTGTCGCGTGACAAGCTGTTCAGAGGACGGGACTACCACAGGACTATAGAGCAGTTCCCGAGCGTTCAGCGCGGCGAAAGTCTTTACATAATGCCGTATAAACAGCTTGCAGACTTTGATATAGATACATTTTTCCCGTATGAGCTTTCAGTATACCGGAATGTTCTGTCAAGGCTGTGTGATAACGATCTTGATGAATGTATACGTCAGGTAAACCGCTACAGCGAACTGCCCAAGTTCCTGTCGCAGATAATCCCTGTACCGGAAAATTCGGTACCCGAAAACTCTCTCATAAAGGAATTTATTGGGTGAGTTGTGCAATTTCACAAATAGTAAGCAAAAACTTGGTTGTTTTTAACTAAAAGTGAAACTTCTCTATTTACTTTTTTGTGGATATGGTGTATAATAAATAACGAATTAAAAATACAGAGGCAACGGAAGGTGTATTTATGGCAGCTTACAATGCAAACGATACCAGCATACTGCTTGAAAGCGGTACTAATGAGTTGGAACTTTTGGAATTTAATATTTGCGGCAATTCCTACGGCATAAACATTGCTAAGGTACGCGAAATAATGATGGAACAGGAGCTTGTTCCGATGCCCCAGGCACCGGATGAGATAGAGGGCGTATTTATGCCGCGTGATAAGCTTATCACGGTCATAGATCTGCACAAAGTGCTCGGCACGGAAAAGCCCGCAGACGCAAGAGGTCTGTTCATAATATGTGAATTCAACGGTATGGATATAGGTTTCCATGTTACCGCTGTACAAGGCATTCAGCGTATCGGCTGGACCGCCATTGATAAGCCTCCGCAGGTTTCAGGCGACGCAGACTCCGGCATAGCTACCGGCATAGCGAAAGTTAACGGAAAAATTCTTGTTATCCTCGACTTTGAGAAGATAGTAAGTGATATCAATAAGACTGCAGGGCTTGACTTAAATGGTGCGGAAAATGTGAAAGCCGGTGCCGCTACAGCCGAAAAGCATATAGTGATAGCCGAAGATTCACAATTCTTAAATAAGATGATAGTGAACAGTCTGGCTGATATAGGCTTTAAGGAAATACGCTCTTTCCCAAACGGTAAAGAGGCATGGGACTACATATCACAGTTTTCAAATTACAACGGCGATGTAACAGAACGCGTAGCCGCAGTAATCACCGATATCGAGATGCCGCAGATGGACGGTCATCATCTTACAAAGCTCATAAAATCCGACCCGACACTCAAAAAGATACCCGTATTCCTGTTCTCATCTCTCATAAACGAGCAGATGTATCAGAAGGGTCTTTCGGTAGGCGCGGACGAACAGTTCTCAAAGCCCCAGATAGGTATGCTTATAGAACGACTGCTCCAGATACTGAGCTGATTTAACTTTATGCTTATTCGCTGTTTGCCTGATGCTACCGGCGACAGTTGAATATCTGATTTTCATTTTTATTCCTTACTTAAGTTTGTTTCGTTTTATTTGAATTAAATCGGCAGAATGAAAGTTCTGCCGTCATTTTTTTGCCGGATAACTTATTATGCTTGAAGTTATGGTAAATATGTGGTAGAATATTATAGAATTACATTGAAAGGACTGTTGCGCTTTGAGGATAGTATCCCTGTCCGATGATGAAGCAGCCGATCCGAAGCTGTTTTCCGAACACGGTATATGTCTGTATATCGAGCACGGCGAAAACAGAATACTCTTCGGCGCGGGCGCTTCGTCACTGTTTATGAGCAATGCCGAGCGGCTCGGTGTGCCGGCAGATAAAACAGATACGTTAGTATTGCCTATAAACACCGACGACTGCACCGGCGGTGCGGAAAACGCCGCGAAGAAATGCCCTGAGCTCCGCATTTTCATACGCGAAGCGGCGGCGTGCGACTGCGCAAAAAAAGAAAAGTTGCTGAGAGTTCGCAGCGGACTGCCGCAGTCCTTTTATAAGAGCGGCAAGTATAACACGATAAGATTTGAGCGTTTCACCGAGGTGTGCAAGGATTTTTACCTTGTAGCTGCAGACGGGAACGCAAAAAGCCCCGAGAGTGACAGACATTATTATATAAAGAAAAAAGGATTTTATGTTGCAGATGATTTTTCGGAAGAATGCTTTGCGGTGTGCTTCCCAAAAAGAAGACGTGACGGATTTGTCGTGATAACAGGTGGTGCGTACCGCGGTATAGCGAATATTGTAAGGACTGCACAGAAATTATGGGATGCACCGGTGCTGTCGGTGGTGGGTTGCTTCGGATACTGCAATGCCTCGGGAAAACAGATATGCACACAAGGATACATAACGAAATGTGCGGAAGAGCTTTCCGCGCTCCGCACGGGCAGTATATATACCTGCCATAACACAGGCAGAAAAGGTTATGATATAATGAAAGATATACTCGGCGACAGGTTGCAATACCTGAGAGCCGGAGAGGAGTTGAGTTTTTAATGAACGTACTGGTAGTCGGTTGCGGGAAGGTCGGCTCACGACTTGCAAATACGCTCGGCGAGGAAGGGATAGACGTTTCTATAATAGCCAGAACATCGGCAGAAGCAGATAAAATGCTCGACCCCGATTTCAAGGGCAGTCTTTTATGCGGAGTTCCGATAGATCAGGACAACCTGAAAAAGGCGGGAATAGAAAGCTGTGATGTCGTGTGCGCTGTTACAGACGACGACAACACCAACATAATGGTATCCCAGCTTGCAAAAGAGGTGTATGGCGTAAAGAAGGTCGTCAGCCGTATCCTTGACCCTGAAAGAGGCGATATCTTCGCACATTTCGGACTTGAAACGGTATGCCCGACAAAGCTTACGGTTGAGGCTATCTGCTCTGCCATAAAGCCTATGCTTGAAGAGAAGTATGTCAGCTTCGGCTCTCATATGGTGCGTTTCACCACAATGGAAATACCTAAAGAGTTTATCGGTATGACACCGGTGGATATCGAATATGAGGAAAACGAAACACTGTACGCTATAATAAGAGCTGACAGCACAATGGAGATAGTAAATAACTACAATGTCGTCATGAAAGAGGGCGACAAGCTCATATTCTCAAAGACTATCTGACAGAAAGGAACTATAGTTATGCATTCGCTGATAATAGGCGGAGGTAAGATAGGCTACTACCTTACCAAGGTCCTCATGGAAAAAGGCTATGATGTATCGGTAGTTGAAAAAGAAAAGGAAGCTTGCCAGAAGTTTGCAAACGACCTCAATATAACAGTTATAAGAGGCGACGGTACAAGCGTATCCGTACTTGAGCAGGCGGGCGTTGCCGACGCAGACAGCGTTATCGCCGTAACGGGACGCGATGAGGATAATCTTGTTGCCTGCCAGCTTGCAAAAAGGCTGTATCAGGTAAAGAAGACAATAGCAAAGGTAAACAACCCCAAAAACGTTGACGCTCTGAAAAAACTCGGAGTGGATATAGTTGTAAGCTCCACCGACAACATCACAGGACAGCTTGAGCGTGAGATAGACAGCGGTAAGATAAAAGAACTGCTGCCGCTCAGCGCGGGCAAGGCAGGGGTGTTTGAGATAGTGCTTGACGACAGCTTTACGTTGCAGAATGTTCCGCTGATGGAAATGGAAATACCGCTGACGCTCAATATCATCTCGATTATCCGAAATGAAACCGAACTGATAATCCCACGCGGTCACACTACGCTGGAGGTCGGCGACAAGCTTATGATATTGTCGAAGATCAAGGACAAGAACGACATTTTAAAGGCGTTTAAGATAAAGGCATGACGCGTATGTAACGCCATCTTTGTCAATTCAGCGTAAATAAATCCTTAATCAGAAAATAATTGTTGTGAAATTGCATAAAAACAGCAATCGGATTTAGTGCAATTTCACCTTATTATTTACAAAATATTTTATTCAGCCTTGAATATAAGCTACATATGCTGTATAATTAGACTGTAAGAAAATCGGACGACAGAAAGGGAAAACAATATGACTTCACCATTTACAGAAAATGAGATAACACACAAACTGACGGAGGTGCTTGAATATGATTTCAGAGTATCTCCCGCAGAGGCAACGCACACTCAGATCTACAAGGCTTTATCAAAGATAGTTGTAAACTATCTCAAGGAAAAGCGCTCGATGTTTATGACAGACTGCAATTCAAAGGGAAGAAAGCAGGTCTACTATCTTTCAATGGAATTCCTTATGGGACGTTCATTAAAGACAAACCTCTATAATCTCGGTATGCAGGACGAGGTTGCTAAAGCTCTCAAAAAGCTTGATGTAAAGATCGAGCATATATATGAAGAAGAGCCTGATGCAGGTCTTGGCAACGGCGGTCTTGGAAGACTGGCAGCCTGCTATCTGGACGGACTGGCAACCTGCGCATTTCCCGCAACAGGATATTCAATTCTTTATGAATACGGTATTTTCAAGCAGAGGATCATAGACGGCTGGCAGACAGAGCTGCCCGATGAATGGTTACCCGGCGGCAGAGCATGGCTCGTTCCTGTACCCGACCAGGCTATTGAGGTCCACTTTGACGGTGAGATCCACGAGAAGTGGGAAGAAAATTATCACAGCATAAGCCACGTCAACTACAAAACGGTAAACGCTGTTCCTTATGATATGTATGTATCCGGATATGACAGCAAAGGTGTTTCAAAGCTCCGTCTTTGGAGTGCCGAAAGTATGTCGTTCGATATGAATATGTTCAACCAGGGCGACTACGCAAAGGCTATCGGCGCAAACAACATTGCGCACTCACTGACAAAGGTACTTTACCCCAACGATAATCACCTTGAGGGTAAGGCTCTGCGTCTGCGTCAGCAGTACTTTATGAGTGCCGCATCTGTAGGCGATATCGTAATGCGTCATATGAATGTTTACGGTACGCTTGAAAACCTTCACGAAAAGGTAGCTATCCATATAAATGATACGCACCCTACTCTTGCGATCCCCGAGCTTATGAGAATACTGCTCGATGACTGCGGATATGACTGGGATAAGGCATGGAACATCATCAAGAACACATTTGACTATACCAACCATACGGTTATGGCAGAAGCGCTCGAAACATGGGACGTTGATCTCATGCAGAGGATACTCCCCAGAATTTATGCTATCATAGTTGAGATAAACAACCGTTATTGTGCTCACCTTATGGAAGTTACCAACGGCGACAGCGAAAAGGTAACAAGAATGTCCATTATCCGCGACAACCGTGTTAAGATGGCTAATCTCTGCTGTGCGGCAAGCAGCTCGGTAAACGGCGTTTCAAAGCTCCACTCGGAGATCATAAAGGACAGCGTATTCCACGATCAGTATACTGTTACTCCCGACGCATTCAAGAATGTTACAAACGGTATCGCATACCGCCGTTGGTTACTTGCAAGCAATCAGGGACTTACGAACCTCCTCACCGAGTGCATAGGCGACGGTTTCAAGAAGGATGCGTCAAAGCTTGCAGACTTCAAGAAGTTTGCCGACAACAAGGCAGTGCTTGATAAGTTAGCCGCTGTAAAGCTCGCTAACAAGCAGGCTTTTGCAAAGTATGTATACAACACAACAGGTACAAAGCTCAACTGCAACGGTATCTTTGATGTTCAGGTAAAGCGTCTGCACGAATACAAGCGTCAGCAGTTAAATGCGATGAATATTATCGCAGATTATCTTTATCTGCTCAATAATCCCGATGCGGACTTCGTTCCCAAGACCTATATATTCGCATCAAAGGCTGCTCCCGGTTACTATATGGCAAAGCAGATAATCAAGATGATCTGGTGCATCGGCGAAGAGCTGAAGAAGAACCCGAAGCTTAATGAAAAGCTCTCTGTTATATTCCTTGAAGACTACAAGGTAACTCTGTCAGAGATACTTATGCCCGCAAGTGAGATCTCTGAGCAGATATCTCTCGCCGGTACAGAGGCTTCAGGTACAGGTAATATGAAGCTTATGCTCAACGGCGCTCTTACAATGGGTACCTATGACGGTGCGAATGTTGAGATACACGAAGCGGTAGGCGATGACAACATCTTCATCTTCGGTATGTCAACTCCCGAGGTAAATCAGCTTAAGGCTGAGGGATATAACCCCGAAAAGATATACAACTCACACGCAGTTATCAAGAGCGTCCTCGAAAAGATGTACAAGGGTATAAACGGTGCAACATTCGAGGAAGTTGCAAATTCACTCCGCCACGCAGACAGATATATGTGCTTTGCGGATTTCGACAGCTACAGAGGAATGCAGGCTAAGGCAAGCGAAACCTATAAGGATAAGTATCAGTGGAACAAAATGTCCCTTACAAATATCGCTTCCGCAGGTATATTCTCGGCTGACCGTGCCGTTACAGACTATGCCCGTGACATCTGGAAGTTAATTTAACAGGCAGTAGCCCGAGATAATAAAAAAAGTCCGTTGCAACCAACGGACTTTTTCGGGTATATATAACCCGATCCCGACCCACACGATTTTAATCCGAAAGGAATGTATTTAATGGATACTCCTATATTTGACTGCTTTGACCCGAACTATAAAAGCCCGTTCGGAGCGATAAGACAGTATCAGCCCAGCACTTTTTCCCTGCGTTTCCCGAAGGAATGGCATGTTACCGACCCTACCCTGGTAATGTTTCGTCCCGGCGAAAAAGAACGCTTTCTACCGCTTGAGATAACAGACAGCACCACCGATGTCAACGTATTTACCTGCAACTTCAACCCTCTGCATATCGGTCTGCATCACTACTACTTCTCATTGATGATCGACGGCAACAGAAGATATGTAAAGCGCAGCGGAGCAAGGCTTGGCGTTCTGGACAACGGCGAGCTGTTCCAGCTTACTGTTTTTGACAAGGATATGGCGGCTCCCGACTGGATAAAAGGCGGGATAATGTATCAGATATTCCCCGACAGATTTTGCCGCAGCGGTGAAAAACACGAAAACGTTCCGACTGACAGAATAATCCACGAGAACTGGGAGGATACGCCTTTCTTCCGCCCGGACGACAAAGGCATTATCCGCAACAACGACTACTTTGCAGGCGACCTTAAGGGTATCGAAAGCAAACTCCCCTATCTCAAAAGCTTAGGTGTTACCTGCTTATATTTAAATCCGATCTTTGAGTCGCACGAAAATCACCGCTACTCGACCGCCTGCTATGAGCACATCGATCCGATGCTCGGCAGCGATGAGGACTTTGAGCACCTTTGCAAGGAAGCAAAAACATACGGCATTGATATTATCCTTGACGGTGTATTCTCGCATACAGGTGCAGACAGTATCTATTTCAACAAGTTCGGCAGGTACGGCGAGCATGAGGGTGCATATAAAAATCCCGACAGTCGCTACAGAAACTGGTACTGCTTCTCGCGCTATCCCATTGAGTACGAATCATGGTGGGGCATCACTACTCTGCCTAACGTAAACGAGAACAACCCTGACTACACCGCATATATCTGCGGTGAAAACGGCATATTACAACGCTGGATAGACAAAGGCGCAAGGGGTTGGCGACTCGATGTTGCCGATGAGCTCCCCGATGAGTTCTTGGACAATCTCAATAAAGCAGTCAAAGCCAAGGGCAATGATAAGGTCATCTACGGCGAGGTGTGGGAAGACGCTTCAAACAAGGAGAGCTACGGTGTCCGCAGACGTTATCTTATCGGCGGTCAGCTTGACAGCGTTATGAACTATCCTTTCAAAGAGGTTATTATAAACTATTGCAAGTATGGTGACTCAAAGGGCTTTGAGGACGGCATAATGACTATACTTGAGCATTACCCTAAGCCCAGTGCCGATATGCTGATGAACTTTCTGTCGACCCACGACACCGAGCGTATACTGACAAGACTTGCAGGCGAGGATGTAGGCTGGCACGACAGAGAATGGCAGGCTGAGCGCTATCTTTCTCCGGAGCAGTATGTATACGGTCTGTCACTTCTTAAGTGCGCTATGGTACTGCAATTCTTCCTGCCGGGCATACCGTGTATCTATTACGGCGATGAAGCCGGTCTTGAGGGATATAAGGACCCGTTCAACAGACGCTGTTATCCGTGGGGCAAAGAAAATCTGGATATGATAGATTTCACAAAGCAGCTCGCGCAGATAAGAAAGTCAAGCAAGGCATTTGCACAGGGCGAAATGAAGTTTCTCGTCTGTACGCCTGAGGAGTGCGTATTTGCAAGAATTGACAAGCTCAACCGTGAAGCCGCCGTTATATTCTTAAATAAGTCGAAATATCCCAGAACGTTCAACCTTGACGACTATATGAAGGGCGAATACACTAATCCTCGTTTCCTGCGAAAGCCTCATGAGAGCGATGAAAAGACGATCAAGCTTTCACCGTTTGATTACGGTGTACTTATATGCAGTATATAAATATTTGCTTGTTTTTTTACACACGATAGTGTATAATCTATTTGTAACCACTATGTGACGTCTGCCCTCAGGCAGAGCGGAAAGGAAAGAAAAATGGGAAAAGCATTGATAATAGGAGCCGGCGGCGTTGCCGGAGTAGTAGTTCATAAGTGCTGTCAGAACAGCGATGTATTTACCGAGATCTGCATTGCGAGCCGTACAAAGTCAAAGTGCGACGCGCTGAAAAAGCAGGTCGAGGAAAAGGGCACAAAGACAAAGGTAACAACTGCACAGGTTGACGCAGACAATGTTCCCGAACTCGTTGCACTTATAAACAAGGAAAAGCCCGATATTGTAATAAATGTTGCGCTTCCTTATCAGGATCTTACAATAATGGACGCTTGTCTTGAAACAAAGACAGACTATGTCGATACGGCAAACTACGAGCACCCCGATACAGCCAAGTTTGAATACAAGTATCAGTGGGCGTATAGGGAAAAGTTTGAAAAGGCGGGCATCACAGCGCTTCTCGGAAGCGGATTTGACCCCGGTGTAACGGGTGTGTTCTGCGCATATGCACAGAAGCATTACTTCGATGAGATAAACTACATCGATATCCTCGACTGCAACGGCGGCGATCACGGTTATCCGTTCGCTACTAACTTCAACCCTGAGATAAATATCCGTGAGGTATCTGCAAAGGGCAGTTATATCGAGGACGGCAAGTGGGTAGAAACCGAACCCATGGAGATAAAGAGAGAGTACAACTTTGAGCAGGTCGGCAAGAAGGATATGTACCTTCTGCACCACGAGGAGCTTGAATCACTTGCGCTCAACATCAAGGGTATCAAGCGTATCCGTTTCTTTATGACGTTCGGTCAGAGCTACCTCACACATCTGAAGTGCCTCGAAGATGTCGGTATGACATCTATCAAGCCCATTATGTACGAGGGCAGAGAGATAGTACCGCTCCAGTTTCTTAAGGCAGTTTTACCCGACCCCGCATCGCTCGGCCCCAGAACAGTCGGAAAGACAAATATCGGCTGTATCTGCATAGGCAAGAAGGACGGCAAGGAAGTACACTACAAGGTTTACAACTGCTGTGACCATCAGGAATGCTACAAGGAGGTCGGCTCGCAGGCAATCAGCTACACGACCGGCGTTCCTGCTATGATAGGTGCAATGATGGTAATGACAGGCAAGTGGAAGAAACCCGGCGTTTACAACATTGAGGAATTTGATCCCGATCCGTTTATGGACGCACTCAATAAGTGGGGGCTTCCGTGGAACGAAACATTTGACCCTGAGCTGGTTGAATGATAATATGATAACAAAAACACATCTGCGGCATCGGATAAGCCGCAGATGTTATTTTATGTGCAAAATACCCCCGACAGGTTAGCCTGTCGGGGGTACTTGTTATTTGCCTGAGAATGTTATCTCATTTATCAGCGCCGAACCGTTTTTCTCTTTGAGAAGCCAGTAGAAATCCTTTGTCAGCTCAAATTCCTTATCAGGCTTCGTAGTTTGCGGATAGGAAACTACCTTGTTTTCACCGCCGTCAAAGTCAAACGCCTGAATTGCCGAATTTCCTGCCGATACCGTAAACAGTACGGAGTGTCCCTTGTCAAGTGCCACCGTCAGCAGTCCGCTTGCCGTTTCCGACCAACCCTTTGTCTTGCACTTTACCATAACTGCCCCACCATATCCGGCGGTAACTTTTCCGTCTGTAGCACCCGAAATATCAATCGTTTCACCGAATATTCCGGTTCTTATGTCTAAACTGCAGTCAACAATCGAAAGGTCATTGCTGTATATGCCGGTTGAAGATTCTATGTTCGTTCCCGCAAGACCTGTTGTTATTATACTGCATCTGTCAAAGCGGATCGTTTCAGCGTGTACGCCGTAATATTCGGCTGCCGCAGTAAATGTCATATTGCTGAACTTAACACTGCTTACACTCTGTATAGCGTAGGTGTTTCCGGTTACTGTGAAATTCGAGCTGTCGCCGCCGACAAATTCCATGCTCATCGGTGTTGCATCGGTGTAGTCGAGGTGTGACTGATATATTGCTAACAAGTTGGCAGTAGTTGCCGTGTTACGTTTCGAAAGCGTAACATTTCCGTTTACATTCACCTTAAGGCTGTTCGAGCTGACAAACATCAAATATGTGTCAGCTGAACCCTGTTCGTCACCTATACTTCCGCTGTTGCCAAAATCGTCGGGCTTTGCGCCGTTCATATCTCCTGCCGTAAGCGTAAGATTTTCAAACGTAATATCCGAAACGCTTTGCTTAATATACAGCATTATATTCTTTCCGACACCCGACAGCTTAAGACCGTTTCCGGTCACTGTCAGTATGCCTGTAGCGGTATCGTACTCAAAGCCGCTTGCCTTGTTGCTGATGAACGTCTTGCTTTCTGTATCTATAACGGAGCTTGCACTGCCGTCAGAAACGGTCAGATATCCGCTGAGATCCTTTTCGGCTGTGAATGCTACATTCTTTGACGGCATTGTGAATTTGCCGCTTGCAACTGTGACATCTTCTGTTGTCCAATCAAGATAGCCGTCTGATTTTTCCTTTACGGTGACCTCTGAACCGATCTTTGCCTTTTCTCTTGAGCTTTCAACACCGTCAAGCGAGTAGATTACATAAACGGGAGTGATAGTACCCGTCAGCGTCATATCGGACTTGATTTCTTTTCCGATGACTGAATATCCGTTTTCGCCAAGCCATCCGCCGAACAGACAGCCGTCTGTATCAGGAGATACCTCAAGCATATCAGCCGTGAACACCGTTCCGTAGTCAAATTCGGCTGTTTTATAGCTTTCGTAAACCTTGTTGGTATCAAGATTTACAAGACGGTAGGTTATCGTCATCTTTTTCAGCTTGTATGTTGCTTTGATCTCGGTCTTTATAATACCGTCGTCATTACCGAACGTTGTCGGTACAGCTTTATCCCAGTCAGCAAACTCATAGCCCTCAGGAGCTGTCGGTACGGGAATGTCGGACTGCGAAACAGTATCGCCGTATTTGCCCTTTATTTCATAGCGTACCGTACCGTCATCGAACTCACCGCTCATAGCATAGAACACTATGCTGTAGATTTTGTCGGTAGCTTTCCATACTGCCTTCAGCGTCATATCGCCCGTTACTCTGAACGATTCACCCGGCATCACGTCCGCTGTGCCGTTACCGTCAAGGTCAAATCCGACAAGCTCATAATCGTTGAACTTATCATCCTTTAAAGCACCTGCCGTTGCACGATACAGATAGCCGTACTTTACCTTTACCGTTTCATTTTCTGTACCGTTGTCATAATCAAACGTTACATCGAACTCCTTCGGCGTTCTGTTCCACCTTACAATTATAGTCTTGTAGGTCTTGCCATCAATCGTTGTGTTTTCTTCGTTTATCGGCTCTTCCTTAAGAGTATATGTGTAATACTCGTCATCATACTGTGCAAGCGCCGCAACTTCGGCATCATACTTTTTACAAAGCTCGTCATATTCGGGTCTGTAGCCCTCAAACTCAGCCTTTATCTCATGTGAAACCTCCGCTCCGTGCTCGTTGTAAATATAAACGTCATAGTTTATATAACAGCGTCTGTCGTTGGTGTTCCACTTCATATAATAAGTGCCGGGGTGCTTCACAATATCGTTAGTACCGATCCTGTTTCCGTCTGCGTCCACAAAATACGACAGCAGATATTCGGTAGTGTATGTGTCCTCAGGTGCGAATGCGGAATATCCGTAAAATGCCGTTGCGAAACGGTAACCGTCCTGTACAACAGTCCTTATCCTGTCTGATTCTATTTCAGCGCCGTTTTCATCCGTATAGCTGAAGCCGCCGCCCTCGTTTGCGATAAGCGTTATATAGTGATACAGCTTCGCAGGAACTATCTCGAAGTACATATTGCCCTCGGGCATAATGCTTATATCGCCGTTGTACCTTACAGTTTCGCCTGCCGTATAACCGCCTACCGCAACATCGCTCTTTATAAGCAGATATGACGGCTCGTAGAACGAATCCTCGCTGTCCGGCTTCGGATTTTCGGGGATGCTGTTTATAAGCCGGTCAAGCTCCTGCGGTAAAGGCTTGCCGTAAATAACGTCAAACTTTCTTTCGGTATAATCCGCAAGTCTTACCGTTACCGTGTACAGCTTTCGCTTCATCACAGGCTTCAGCCTCATATCACCCTTTACGGTTATTTTTTCGTCAGGGGCGATATCAGCATTGCCGTCACCGTCAATATCCCAGCCGACAAGCTCTTTATCCTTACTGCTGTTCAGGTCGTCGATGAATGTATCCGGTACAGTGAACTCATCGCCGTAAGCAACATATCTTGCACCTGCATAGCCGCTTTCATTGTAAATATCGATTATGCATTTTCTCGACAGATAGTTAGCTTTCAGCATAATGCTGTAGGCAGTCGGATACTGCTTTTCGTATTCCGCTCTGAAAGAGAGCAGCTCTTCTTCGCTGCCGTAATTTACGGCAAGCGGTTTTGTAGTATCCAGCCCGTACACGCTGCCGGAATAACTGCTGTCATAGTAACGGTAGGTCAGAGAATCCTTCATATACATCTGATATCTCATACCGTCTGCTCTGTCGATACCGAAGTTTGCAAAGTGGGTGATACTGTTCACAGGCGCTTTATATCTGTCAAACATCTTTATGTCATCGAGATAGTCTGTTGCCCACAGCTCGCTTACCCATTTGTCAATTCCTGAGTCAAAGTATTCCACCGAGTACAGCTTCTGCGCGGTGTGGGTATTAAGCGTTATGACCGTATCCTCGCTAAGCCAGTAATAAGGCTTTATCTCGGTGTCAAACAGCGACGTGTCATAGATATAGCCGTTTGAATTACAGTAGTTTGCAACTGCAAGCGAGAAGCCGCTTACATATCCGCCCTTCTGTACTGTCACAGTGTCGACTGTTTCCGTCTTGCCGTCAGCCGATACCGCAAACTTGAGTGTTGCTGTCTTGTCCTTATCCTCAAGCGGGAAGTCTACGCCATTGCGATAATAGTATACATTTACGTCACCGATGTACTTTCTGCTTACATAAGTACCCTTATCCGCATCATAGTACAGCTTTTCTGTGTCTGACGTGAACAATAAATTCTGACCGCCCGTATAGTATACGCGCAATATACAGCTGAGAAGACCGCTTGTGTATTTGCTTGGGGCATCGGGAGATACGGTAAGAGTTATCCTGCCGCTGTCGTTCTTAGTTACCTTGAAATACTTACTGTAGCAAGCCGCCTTGAACTCATTGCTGTTCATCTGCCGTGTAACGACATCGCCTGTGGTTATATCAAGATATGTTCCCTGCGCGGGGATAAGTCCGTCTATCTCGTATACGTTTGTATCCGTTTCACGCAGTATTATATCCGTGTTGCCGTCAAGCGTCGGCTTATCCGCATAGATATATTTGTCGCCGACACCGAACAACGGGAATTTGAACTGCTTTGCAAGCTCTGCCTTTTTGTTAAACAGCTTGCTTTCGGCGAATACGGATATCTTTATATATATACCCATCTCAAAGTAAATTCCGCCTTGCAGGTCGGAGTAATTCTCCTTTGGAGAAGCGTAATATTTATTCATACGCATATCCTGCGAATGGTAATGCAGATATCCGTAAAGATCCGCATAAGCGCCTATTTCGAGAGCCGCGCCTACACTGCCGAGGTCATTCAGTCCCAGGAGTGAAACAGATACCTTACCCTCTATTCCCGCTTCTACTCCGAGATAACCGTAGGCATACATATCAAATATGTAACGGTCGTCACCCGCCATTATAAATCTGTAGACATTTATAGATGACGGATTTTTGATATTACCGCGTATTCCTATGCCCTTTGCCTGAAGTACGGACGCTTCCATACTTATACCTGCCGCAAACGACACATTTACGACAAAGTTCAGCTCCATCTTTACTGACAGTGGGAATATCGGCATAAACGTTGCGCTGAACAGATTTACCTCGCACAGTCTGATCGCTCCGCCCTTGCTGTCAAGCATCTCCTGTACGTCCTTTATGATATTACTGCTGTCTTTATCCTCGCCGTTTAAGATCGCTTCTATCTCAACAGAAACGTCCCTCTTGTTTTCTTCACTGTTATTATTGTTGCCATTGCCGTCCTCTTCTTCATCGGCTGAGCTTACAAGTATCTTGAAGGATACGTCTGTCTGTGACAGCGGCAGGAACTTTGCGTTGAAATCGCGCTTAGAGTTTACCGAGCCGCCTACTCCGATAATGAAATACTCGCTGATCGCAACCTCTGCATCGAGCTTGACCTTATTTTTGAGCGTCACCTCATAGCTGAACGTGATATTCAGCGCCGTCCAGTCCTGTTCGTTAGGGAAGCCGTTGATAAAACTGAAATTACTGTTCTTTGCCGTACCGACCTTAGCGCTGATGGTAAGTCCCTCCAGCAGCTCCTTGATATTCAGCTTTATCTGCTTGTCGTTCCAGTCAACACCGTCCATATAGGTGTTTGACATCAGCTCAAACGGTGCATTGCCGTCGCCGAGTTCTCTTACCGTCTTGCTGTCGTAAAGGGCTGCGGCAAGCATATATGTAAGCTGCTGTGTACCCTCGCCGTCATACAGCTTTGCAACAAGCTCCTCGGTATCGACCGACTCTGCAAGTACCTCGTTGTCAACGTACTTCTCGCTGAAATAAATGTCAAGCTCATCGTATATATCGTCAACGTCACTGCTTTCAACGAGTATCTTGTACTCATCTCCGACAAGCTCATATGATATAACGTTCATATAGCGCGACTTTTCACTGTCCTGCGCATTGTCTGAGAATATTACAGTGCCGTTTTCAATTCCGAGCGTTTCAAACTCGTCTTTGGATATACGGATATATTCGCTGTCTTCATCTTCCGTGATACGACCTGACGGAATTGTGATTATACCGTCCTTGAGCTTTACATTGTTTGTTTCTTCTCTGTAGATAAACAGCGTTATTGTCTTTATCTGTTCATCAGGCAGTATATCCGAATTTATACCGCTGAAACGTACATTGTTATCTATAAGGTTCAATACATATGCACCGCCCGCTGTCCAGCCTTCCGACGGCTTTACAGTATATGTGCCGCTTGCGGTGTTTTCAACGTCAAACTGCGGCATATCGCCGTATTCGCATTCTATACTGATTATATCCTGTAGGTTTTCGCTTGTTATACCCGACTGTGAGATCAGTGAGAACGAAAAGTCCTCGGGAGCGTCAGAGATCGTTATCTCGTTATAATCAGGTGTTTCCGGCTTTATACCGTCCTCGTCATATCCCGCATAAAGCGTCATATCCTGCATAACAGGCTCGTCTTCGTAGAACTGCTCGGTGCACTCCTTGTCAAGATACCAGCCGTTATGTACAGCGCCTTCTTTTACTGTATCGGGCAGTCTGCCGACAGTTTCACCGACAGGCAGTGTAAGACTGTCGATCTCCTTGCCGCCCTGTGCGTCATATGTAACGGTTACGTTTCCGCCATACTCGCCTGCGGTCACTCTCGCCGTGAACGTCTTTTTCACTCCGCCTGCGGTAACGTCCTTTGTTACCGTTATATCCGCACTGCGCGAAATATCCGCTTTTATCTCATCTGCGGCAACGTCAAGCGGCAAAGCCGACGAAAGTAGCGATGCGCAAAGCACAAGCGCCATAAGATTTTTAGCCTTCTTCTTATTCAGAATAAGAAGCGCTACCGCACATACGACCGCAGTTATAAGCGGTATCACGGGATTTACGGTCACGCCTGTGTCGGGGCTTGCCGGCTTATCCGAATTTTCCGGCTCTTCGGGAACGGCAACGACAGCCGAAAACACATTGTCATAGCTTAATGTACCGCCTGCTCTGAGTTCGTCTTCAGTGCCTTTAAGGCTTCCGCTTTTAAGCCGGTAGCCATCGGGAGCCGTCAGGCTGTAAGCTATATCACTCAGCTTGTTTTCCCCTGTGTTTTTTATTCTGAGCGTTACGGAAATATCTTCGCTTTCCGCATACTCCTCCTTGTCGGTGATAAGCTCTGCCGAAAGTGCCGAAGCTTCTGCGGCGTAAACCGCCAACGAAACTGTTGACAATATCAGCAGCAACGCAAAAAATACCGACAATATGGTTTTATATCGGTGCTTTTTCATAGATACCATATAAACTACCGTCCTTTCTCTGAGTGTTTGAAGTATCGAAAAGTATAACAGTCTGTCGCTGAACTGTATAATTTTCACAAAAGCGGTGTATGAGAGATAGCCACAAGGCAGACCGCAGAGATACCGCTCCCGATCCAAGCAACACTAGACACCCCATTTTAATATTTACAAGAGGTTTTCGACAGTCTGCTGAAGTATAGTTTTCTTATTCTATTTTATAATAAAAAAAGGCGGCTTTTCCAAATCTTGCAGAATTGTAAGAAAAAATACACGTTGCATCAGCACTCTTTTTAAATCGTTTCGCAACTGTTAAAATCATACAAAACAGTTTTATAATTTTGTCTATTTTGTGCATATTGTTAAAACAGCATTGACTTTTACAGTAAAAAATTGTATAATAGCGTTAGCATTACAGTTTGGGAGGATATCATATGAGCTTTTTTGATAAAGACGGCAACAGCCGCCATGATTGGAATATATTTCTGGATAACTTCCCCACTATAGGTGTATTTAAACTTCCGCACGACCTGAACGAAGCATACTATGACAAAAACGTTGCCGCAATTCTTCATATCAGCGGCGACAATATGAATAAAGAAAAGTTTTACGCTCTGCTTGACAGTCTGAACGAAAATCAGGTAGAGGGTCACAAGAATATATATATGTATACTGCCGGCGGAGAAACAAGCTACATAAAGATAAAGATAGTATATGATACAGACTATCTGCTCGGCTTTATACAGGACGTAACGCAAATAATGCAGGCGCGCAACCCGAAGGACGATATCAAAGAGTATGACGCGCTTACGGGTATGTACACACGCGACTACTTCATACGCCGTGTACGCAGTATGATAAGTCAGATAAGCGGCACCGCTCAATGCTGTATGGCGGCTGTACATATCAACGGTATAGAACGTGTAGACAGCGAGCTTAATTATGATAAGACATCACTTTGCATTGCCACGGCGGCAAACGCACTTAAACGTTTTAATTCCGAAAATGTCATCATAGGTGTGAAAAGCTACAAAGACTTTTTAGTTTTCTTCCGCCAGATGGCAAAAAAAGAAATTAACGATATTATAAAGAAAATGTACGATGCAGTCAGCAGGTGCAGACTGACCGATGAATTTGGAAATACCATAGAAACCCGCAGTGAAGCATTCACTATAACTGTAGGCTACTGCTGGTATCCTACGCAGGCGGCTACTATCGATATGATGATAAACTATGCCGACTTTGCACTTTTCAGAGCCAAAGCGCTCGGAAGCATAAACAGGGAGTTTTCGGCAGAAGAATATGTTACGGAGTGCAACAGCTATTCCGACTCAAAGCTTCTGACGAGCCTTATTGACGACAACAATTTCAGTTACTGCTTCCAGCCGATAGTATCGACCGTTGACGGTTCTGTTTATGCCTATGAGGCGCTTATGCGTCCTAAGGGTTCGTCGCCGCTCGATATACTCCGCATTGCACGCGAGCACGGAAAGCTGTATGACATAGAGCGGCTTACTTTTGAGAATGTCCTTGATATAGTCAGCAAGAACCGTTCGCGTTTCGGAGAAAAAAAGATATTCATAAATTCTGTGCCGGACCATATGATAACAGAGTATGATTTTAACAGACTGTGCGAAAAGTACGGCGATATAATGCCTCAGCTGGTAATTGAATTTACAGAGCAGGCGGATCTTACAGATGAAAAGATAGCAAAACTGCGGCAGCTGTTCAAATCACACGGCTGTATGATCGCGATCGATGATTACGGAAGCGGTTATTCAAACACTGCGGCGGTTCTCAGTCTGCAGCCCGATGTATTGAAGATCGACCGCTCGCTTATTACAGATATCAATACAAACGTCAAAAAACAGCACTTCCTGACAGGAATTATCGATTTTGCAAGGCTGAATAACATTAAGGTCCTTGCCGAGGGCGTTGAAACATATGACGAGATGAGCGTTACTATACGCAGAGGTGCAGACTATATACAGGGCTTCTACACGGCAAGACCGCAGAAAGAAATCGTCCCCGATATATCGGATACTATTGCCGAGCAGATGAGAATGCTCAATATGCACCGTCCCAATATAAAGGTAGCTCGATATTATACCGTAAAGGACGGCCGTAACGAAAAATTAGATATTGAAAAAATGCTTTCCGAGCGTTACACAGGAGTTATAGTCGAAAGCGCTTCGGTTCATCTTACGGCTAACGGCTGTGATAATGCCACATTTGTGATAAAGACCGAAAACGGTTCAAAATGCAGGATCATACTTGATAATGTGAATATCAAGAGCGGTATGCGTCAGTGCATACAGATAGGCGAAAATTCCGATGCTACAATAGAGATCAAAGGTCAGAACACACTTAACTACGACGGTATACTTGTACCCGACACAGCAAAGCTTACAATAACCGGTGACGGAAGTCTTTATATTGACTCATACAGAAATGACGGCTGTTGTATAGGAAGCAGTTATAACGATACTTTCGGAGAAATAACGATAGATATGACCGGCAGTATTGAGATGCAGGCAAACGGAGATCACGGTATCTGTATCGGCGGAGGTGTGTCATCAAGCAAAATGCCGATAAAACTGCTGGGCGGTAGCATAAATATGTCATCGACCGGAAAAGACTGCATAGGCGTGGGCTCATATGACGGAAGCTGCGGCATCGAAACAGGCAACGCCATTATAGATATAAACTGTTCCGGCGACAACGCGGTAGCTCTCGGCTCACTGTGCGGATATGTGGATATAAGAATAAACGGCACAAAGCTCATACTGAGAGCGCTCGGCATACGTGCGGGTTGCGTGGGCGCGCTCTCTGCGCTTGACGGTGATAATCCATCAAGTATAGATATCCGTAATGCTTCATTCGATCTTCTTATGAAGGCAATGCGCGGTGCGGCTGTCGGCTGTCGCAAGACCGAATGCAACATAAATATAAATAGCTCCGACTTTAAAATTCATATCGAAGGCGAACAGGTTGCCGGTATAGGCAGCTCTGAGGGAAAAGGAGCTCTGTGCGCCGCAGGAAGTGATATACAGATCACTTCTATCTCAGGCACTTATTCGGTAGATGTAGGCTTTACAAACGGCAAGACTGCTCTTAATAACACAACGATAAATTCAGCTATGATAAACGACCCCGACTATCATGAGCCTGTACGCATGATACAATAATATTGACATTTAAGCGTCCCGCTGTAGGAATATTTTCTTACAGCGGGACGTTATTTTCGCACGCAAAAGCGCCGATAATGCGCAATTACATTTCGTGTTTTAGTTTCTAAATGTCAAATTTGTCACACTTTTAAGAAGATTTTGTGAAAATTAGCACTCTCCTATTGACAGTGCTAAAAAGTGTGCTATAATGTAGTTGTACAAAGAAAGAGAGATGGTCTCCGGAAGGTACAAGGGCAACAAATGTTCGGCACTGCGTTTAAAGCACAGACCGCTTTGGAATGAATGGAGGAATGACTTATGTTACCCGCAATTTTCAATGAAAACTTATTTGACAATTTCTTCGATGATGACTTTTATATGCCGTCGGTATTCGGCAAGAATGATCCGCTTTACGGCAAACACGCAAAGAACGTTATGAAGACAGATGTCCGCGAAACCGACAACAGCTACGAGCTTGATATTGATCTGCCGGGCTTCAGGAAAGAAGATGTATCGCTGAAGCTTGACAGCGGCTACCTTACGATCACTGCTTCCAAAGGTCTTGAAAAGGACGAAAAGGAGAAGAAGGACGGCAAGTACATCAGACGTGAACGTTATGATGGTCAGTGCAGCAGGAGCTTCTATGTAGGCGAGGGCGTACAGGCTAAGGACGTAAACGCCAAGTTTGAGGACGGTATCCTGAAGGTATCTGTTCCTAAAGCCGCACCTCAGGTCGAAACGGATAATGTTATCGCTATCGAATAAACGACAGCAGGCACACACATAGCAGTTACACGGTCGGATAATAAACCGACCGTCCGATATATGGAAGGAGAAATGACTTATGTTACCCGCAATTTTCAATGAAAACTTATTTGACAATTTCTTCAATGATGACTTCTATATGCCGTCGGTATTCGGCGGTAAGAACGATCCGCTTTACGGCAAGCACGCAAAGAACGTTATGAAGACAGATGTCCGCGAAACCGACAACAGCTACGAGCTTGATATTGATCTGCCGGGCTTCAGGAAAGAAGATGTATCGCTGAAGCTTGACAGCGGCTACCTTACGATCACTGCTTCCAAAGGTCTTGAAAAGGACGAAAAGGAGAAGAAGGACGGTAAGTATATCAGACGTGAGCGTTATGAGGGTCAGTGTAGCAGGAGCTTCTATGTAGGCGAGGGCGTACAGGCTAAGGACGTTGGCGCAAAGTTTGAGGACGGTATTTTAAAGGTATCTGTTCCGAAAGCCGCTCCGCAGGTCGAAACGGATAACGTAATTGCTATCGAATAAACCTTACGGTTTATTGCAGAAGAATGTGAATAACCGAATTGTCGGCAGTGGGAGTTTTCCCACTGCCGATATTTTTCGGAAAATTTTTTATAAAACCTATTGATTTTGTAGACAATAGGGTGTATAATATAAATCGGACTAAATCGGTCGTGTTTATCGTACTGCTTAACAGTGCGGAATGCGGCATTTAGCATAAAGAATAAAAGAAAGGATCGGTAGTATAAATGCTGAAAACAACGATATACCTTGACAATGCGGCTACCACTAAGGTAAGCGATAACGTCCTTAACGCTATGCTGCCCTATCTTAAAGAGGAATACGGCAACCCCTCCTCGATCTACACACTTGGAAGAAATTCCGCAATAGCTGTGAACAAGGCAAGACATCAGGTCGCGCAGGCGCTCGGCTGTGAAGACAGCGAGGTTTATTTCACAAGCTGCGGCAGTGAAAGCGACAACTGGGCTATAAAGAGCACAGCAAAGATGATGGCTCAGAAAGGCAAGAAGCACATAATCACTTCTGTATTTGAGCATCACGCAGTTCTGCACACACTGGACGCGCTCAAGAAAGAGGGCTTTGAGGTAACATACCTCCCTGTTTACTCAAACGGTATAGTTAAAGTCGAGGACGTAGCAAATGCTATCCGCCCCGATACAGCCCTTGTTACGATAATGTACGCCAATAACGAGATCGGTACGATCCAGCCTATTCCCGAGATCGGTGCACTTTGCAAGGAGAAAGGCGTGATCTTCCATACAGACGCAGTTCAGGCTATCGGTAACGTCCACATCAACGTAAAAGAGCAGAACATAGATATGCTTTCCCTCAGCGGTCATAAAATACACGCCCAGAAAGGCTGCGGCGTTCTTTATGTAAACAAGAAATACCGCCTTCCCCCGTTCATTGACGGCGGCGCTCAGGAAAGAGGCAGACGTGCAGGTACAGAAAACGTTCCCGCGATAGTAGGTCTTGGTGTTGCTATAACAGACGCTGTAAACGGCGTTGACGCAAAGAACGAGAAGCTCAAGAAGTTCAGCGACAAGATCTACAACGAGATAATGAAGATCGACCGTGTTCACCTGAACGGCGACAGAGAAAAGCGTATGCCGAGTAACCTCAACTTCTCATTTGAGGGCGTTGAGGGCGAAAGCTTACTGCTCCAGCTCGATCTTCAGGGTATTGCCGCTTCAAGCGGTTCAGCCTGCACATCGGGTTCACTCGACCCCTCACACGTTCTGTTGAGCATAGGACTTCCACACGAGGTGGCTCACGGCTCACTGCGTATCTCAATGTCAGAGTACACGACTGAGGAAGAGATAGACAAGCTGATCGAGGTTCTCCCTGTTATAGTAAACAAGCTCAGAAGTATGTCACCCCTGTGGGATCACATAATCAAGGGTGAAACATTCAAGATAAAGTAAGTATACACTATATTTGAAAGATTTGAAAGGAAGTATTACTGATGATTTATTCAGAAAAGGTAATGGATCACTACGCTAACCCCAGAAACGTCGGCGAGATAGAGGACGCAAACGGTGTAGGCGAAGTAGGTAACGCTAAGTGCGGCGATATAATGAAGATGTACCTTAAAATTGAGGACAACACAATAAAAGATGTAAAGTTCAAGACGTTCGGTTGCGGTGCGGCTATTGCAACAAGCTCGATAGCTACGGAAATGATAAAGGGCAAGCCCTTATCGGAAGCGCTTAAGCTTACAAACAAGGCGGTTGTTGAAGCGCTTGACGGTCTGCCGCCGGCAAAGCTCCACTGCTCTGTTCTTGCAGAACAGGCGATCAAGGCCGCTATTGCGGACTACTACACAAGGCAGGGCATCGACCCCACACCTTTTGTGGGTGAGATCAAGGATGACCACTGCGACAGCTGTTGCGGTATATAACCTTATAAGTAAAGAGCCTTGCGGCATTTGTGCCGCAAGGCTCTTTCAATATTCCCTCCGTAAAACTCTGTGATGAATTTACAGTCAGTAATCTCAATCGTGCTTGCCTATCATCTTTTCCATCCACACCATATCATAATACCGTCCGAATTTCTTTGCGCATTTGCGGAATGTTCCCACAAGTTCATATCCGAGCTTTTCGTGGAACATTATGCTGTCGCGGTTTAGATATTCATCATCATTTTCGGGACACGCTATACAAGCATATGCATTCTTGATACCGATAGCCGCAAGCCTTTTTTCAAGCTCATTATAAAGGAGCGTACCTGTGCCGCGGCGCTTTTCGTTCAAATCAACATATATCGATGTTTCAGCCGAGTGGTCGTAAGCCGCCCTATCCTTAAAGACCCCCGCGTAAGCGTAACCTATTATTTTGCCGTCACGTTCTGCCGCTATATATGGATATTTCTTCAGCGTTTTTTCTATCCTGCCCCTGAAATCATCAACAGTCGGCACTTCCAGCTCATAGGTTATCGCTGTGTTTTCAATATAATATTTGTATATGCCGAGCAGCATTCCGGCATCATCGGGCGTTGCTGTCCTTATTGTTATTTCACTCATCGTCTGCACTTCCCGCAAATTCATATTCATACAAAAAAGTGCCACAGAAACCCCCTGTGACACTTCATTGTGCTTATCTGCCGTGTTGTGATTATAAGCTCTCCGAGCCCTTTTCCGGCGTTTCAAATATCTCTTTTTCTTCTCCACCCTCAGTAAAGGTAAAGCTTTCGCCATCGGCATCATCTGTATCTGCATCTGAAATATCAACATCAACGCCGCTGTTTATCGATACCACCATATCCTTGAGATTATTTATCTCATTTTTGAATGCAGTTCCGGTAGTAGCCGCCTTCTTCATAAGCTCGGTGCTCTTTTCCTTACCCGCATTTACAATGTTGTTGACGCTCTTCGTAAGTTTTTCGCTTCCTGTCTTTACTGCACCTGCGCAATAAACAGAAGCCTTGTGAAATTTGTCGCTGCAGTTTTCTTTTACTGCCGCTACAGCCTCGGGATTATTATCAATATATTTCTTAGCTAAAATATAACCCGTACCGACAGCAGCCGCAATACCGAAAAATATCATTGCTTTATTCATACTAAACATCCTTTCAGGGCAAACCCGTTTTCTTATACTCAGTATATACCTTTTCCTGCGAAAAGTAAAGCCTATTTTGACGAATTAACTGCTTCAAGGCGATATATCGGAAATCCCTGCTCGGAAAATCTCTTCTCATACTCCGTCACAATATTTCCCTCAAAACCGCTGTTATGCAGATCAAGACTTACATTCTTGAGCTTGAAGCCGCACTGCGAGAGATTTTCTATCGAAAATTCAAACAGCTTCATATTGTCGGTCTTCTGATGTATCTCACCGTCCGGTATAAGTATGTGCTTGTATATCTCCAGAAATACAGGGTGGGTAAGACGGTGCTTTTTGTATGTTTCCTTAGGGTAAGGACAGCTGAAATTAAGATAGATACGTTCTACCGAGCGTTCTGGGAAAAACTTTTCAAGGTATTCGGCTTTGCCCATAAGGAATTTCAGATTAGGCAGATTTTCTTTAACAGCAAGCTCCATAGCGCTGACTATTACATTTCGTGCCATTTCAACAGCTATGAAATTTATATCGGGGTTACGCTTTGCCGCTTCGACCGCAAATCCGCCCTTTCCGCATCCGACTTCAAGGTGAACCGGATTATCGTTTCCGAATATCTCGCGGACATTGAGCGTCCTCTGCTGTGTTTCACCTCTTTGTTCGGCGGCATAGTCGACAAGCCAGCCTAGATTTACGTCACCGCAGGCATCAAGGCGCTCATCGAGATATTTTTTTCTTCTCATTCTCATAGCTCTACCGCCTTATCTGGTTGCTGTAAGCATTACATAGTATGTTTTGAAGCGAACCTTGTCAACGATCTTTTTTGTCGTATTATCAAGCACTACTATATTCATGCCGCGCTCATTTAGCGAGAAGTTCTTTTTACCCATCTGTATCGTTGAAGTACGCTGTGTGCTGATAACGTGCGTCTTAAAGCCGAGCACACGAAATTCGCCTGTGTCAATATCAGAACTGTCCGATATTTCCTCGCGTGTGACCTTTCCGCCTTCGATAACAGCTACATATCTGTCTGCCGATTCAGCTTCGGCAAGCTTTACAAGTCCAAGCTCCTTAAGTGCGGAACGCGCACCGTCATTCAGACCTCCGACTGTATCTCCTCTTGCGGAAATGATAACCGAATAGTTATCATTTTCTTTCAGACGGTACATATAATTAAGGAAGTTTTCTTCATCTCTGAGCAATTCATTTTTATTATCCTTGTCTTCTGTTGAAAGCATCAGCTCAGTGTACGCGGGTATAGTGCTCTTATATGGCATTACTCCGTGGAAGCCTTTTTGGGAAACTGTAAGTCCGAAATAGTTATACCACAGATTTGATGCCACGACCACAACCATAAATGCGGCAAATATCGTAACAGGACGCGAAATAAATTGCAGGAACTTATTGCTTCTGTTTTTAAACTCTCTGTTTTCCGCCAGATAGCGTTCATCACCGGCAACGTCCCAATTCAGCGCCGAACCGGGCTTTCTTTTTGTATATACCGCATTTTCTTCCGGTTCATCTGTTTCGGTCATTTCTTCGGTCAGTAATTCCGGATCTTCCTCTTCGGTGATATCCGTATCTTCCGGAATGTTTTCTTCTGCGTCCTCAGCCATTATTTCAGCCAGTATACGCTGTTTTTCAGCCTCTTCCTCGCTGAGCGGCATGTCAGCTTCCTCAGCCGTTGTTTTACTGATAGACTCCTGCGCCGGCTCAACACTGTCAGCCGACTTTTTCTCTGCTAAGACCTCGTCTACCGTTTTATCAAAAACAACGACCGCCTCGGGATCTTTCTTTTTCGCGAAATAAACCTTAGCACAATTCATATAATATCTTGCGATTGACGGAATAAACATTATCATAAAAATGTAGATGTACATTGAGAAACGTTCTATTACAAAGTGCTTTGTAGCAATGAACCATATGATAAAATTGAAAATAGCAAAATTCGTAAAAATCGATGATTGCTTCGGATACGCCTTGCCGTATCCTGTAAAATGTGCAGCAATAGCAAGTGCGGCAATTATAGCCGGAACTATCAGATACACAGGTTTGTATCCCTGAGTAATGAAGTTGAGGTCAAGATATCCCTTATACTGCGGAAGTATAAGCACGGCAAGTCTGAGTATAGGCCATGAAAGGAAATATACAAGCGCTGTAATTACACCGTATATCGGAACTGTAATTTTTGTAGGCTTTACAAACGCGGCGATAAGATAGATGGGTATCATCACAATTACCGTGCTATGGAAAAGACAAGCTATGAATATAAACAGCAACACCTTGAAATGGTTGCGTTCCTTTACATACTTATATGCACACAATATTACCGCAAACGCGATGGACTGGCGTATAAAGCTGAGTGAGCAGTAGAAGAATGTCAGCGAAATAAACATCATGGTAGACATCCATATATTCTCGCTGTATCGGAATATGGCATATGCCGTCGGCACAAGTATAAGCAACGCGTATATAGCATACAGAACATTTATATTTGAGGTAAACAGTGAAATAAGCTTTGTTATTACAGTAAACGCAGGCTCATATCCGAGGTTGAAAATTGCAAGCCCGGATGAGTCCTGTATATTTCTGAAAATATAAATGTACGAATAGTAGTCGTTACCGAGTCCGTATCTGAAAATACTTATCAGATACATAGCCGCAAATGTCACAATGACATAGCAGAGTTTTTTTCCGATGCTCGGTTTGCGCTCAATAAGAGGATACGCCAAAACCAGAACTATCGCCATAAGTATAAGATATACTGCCATAAATAGATCCTTTCACAATAAAAAAAATAAAGCACGGCACAACTGCAAAGTTACCACCAAGCAGAAAATGCAGTGCATATCAAGCGATTATATAATTATGTATTTTCCCTGCGTTACGACAGGCGCAACATCAAGTGTACAGTCAACTCCGCATTTTACGCCACAACCGTTGAGCTTTTGCTCAACTGCGTTATATGCTATTTTCGGAGTATTGTTTTCCTGACTTAAGTGACCGAGTATCAGCCGTCTTGCACCGCTTTTTACAAGCTCGGTGCAAAGCTCAGCGGAACTCATATTTGAAAGGTGTCCGCGATCACCCGAAATTCTTGTTTTGAGATACGGCGGATATTTCGGATTGACCGAAAGGAGCTTAGGGTCATAGTTGGCTTCTATATATGCCGTATCACAGCCGATCAGATTTCTTTTTACCTCGTCTGTTACATATCCGAGATCGGTACAGAACGCTACCTTGTGCTCCTTGAACTTTACCGTATATCCAACGCTCTCGGCGGCATCATGCGGCGTGTGAAAAAAATCAATATCCATATCAACGGGCACACTCCCTATTTCGGATAAAGAATGTATGACCGCACCCGGTGCAACAAGGTTATCCTCAAAAAGCTTTCTTGTCGTACCGTCAGACGCATATACAGGAAGCGATGTACGCTTTGTTATCTGTCCGAGCGCCTTTGTATGGTCGATATGCTCATGTGTTATCAGTACTGCCTTCACCGCTTCAAACGGTATGCCGCACAGCGCAAGTCCGTCCTTCAATGCCTTGAAGCTGCAACCCGCATCTACAAGAACACCCGATGAAGTATCGCCTATAAATATACTGTTGCCCTTGCTGGACGAGCATACAGGTACAACCTTTGCCATCAGAGTGCCTTTCTCATCTTCTCGTCATCGGGATAGTAACGCTTTACTATATCAGCTCCGAGCTCTCTAAGCTTTATCTCCATATTTTCATATCCGCGCTCAATATGGTGTATATCCTCGATCTCGGTAGTTCCCTGTGCCGCAAGTCCCGCAATTATAAGCGCCGCACCGGCTCTTAAGTCGCTTGCCTTGACAGGAGCGCCTGTGAGGTGGTCAACCCCTCTTACTACCGCTACTCTGCTGTCAACTGTGATATCCGCGCCCATTCTGCGCAGCTCATCGACATACTTGAAACGAGTATCGAATATGCTCTCTGTCACCATACTTGTACCGCTTGCCATAGCCAGAAGAGTTGTCATCTGCGGCTGCATATCGGTCGGGAAGCCGGGGTGAGGAGATGTCTTTATATCAGTACCCTCATAATGGGGTCTGCCGACAACTCTGACATTATCGGTTTCATCTTCAACTTCAACATATACGCCTATCTTGCGGAGCTTCGCGGTGATAGGCTCCAGGTGCTTAGGTATTACATTTTTAAGTGTGATATCACCGCAGGTCGCCGCGGCCGCTACCATAAACGTTCCCGCTTCTATCTGATCCGGAATTACGGAATATTCCGTGCCATGAAGCTTTGAAACACCCTTTACCTTGATAACATCAGTACCTGCGCCCATTATATCTGCGCCCATTGAATTAAGGAAGTTAGCAAGATCAACTATATGCGGCTCTTTTGCCGCATTCTCGATAATAGTCAGCCCTTCCGCCTTGGCACAGGCAAGAAGTGCATTTATTGTGCCGCCGACCGTTACCTTGTCAAAATATATCTGAGTACCTATCAGCTTGTCCGCAGACAGGTCTACTATTCCGTGCTTGATATCAGCCTTTGCACCAAGCGCTTCAAAGCACTTGATATGCTGATCTATAGGTCTGCTTCCGAGATCGCACCCTCCGGGAAGTGGAACGCTCGCCTTTTTGAACCTGCCGAGTAGTGCTCCCAGGAAGTAACTGCTTCCTCTTGTCGAACGTGCAAGCTCGTACGGCACTGTGCCGTCACATATTCTTGACGTATCGACCTCGATCTTTGACTTGCTGAGTCTTTTGATGACCGCACCCATACTTGAAAGGATCTCCAGCGCTACCTCTACATCGCTTATCGAAGGTACGTTTTCCAGAACACACTTATCTGCCGCAAGTATCGCCGCGGGAATTATCGCAACCGCCGCATTTTTAGCGCCGCTTATCTGCACTTCGCCTCTGAGCGGAGTGCCTCCTTTTATAATAAACTTTTCCAAAAGTCACACTTCCTCAATTCTATAAAAATATGTAAACAAATTATAGTAATGCCGTAATACGGCTTGATATCAAAATCAGATGCCATATCGCTTGCTCGTACTGAGCACATCGACACAGTATAGAATTATTATATCATATCCGCAGTGAAAATAAAAGGATTTTTTTATCTCTCAATATTTTTCGTCAAATTACACTATATATACTTGTTGTCACTTGCATTTTTTATACATATAGTCGGTTGGCGATAACTGATGTTTCGTGCAGCTTCAGTTTTTCTTAGTCTCCGATTTATTGTAAAGCTGTGTGCAGAACTCGTCTATCACTTCTTCAAGCTCCTGTGCTGTTACCGCGTCTACCATCATACTGCGGAGCTTCTTATACAAAAGATCGCTGTTCTGTGCGGAATTGTCCGGCGGACGTACAAATGATGTATGCGTTGTGCGCTCGTTGGGTGACATCGGCACATATCTGTCCGCATTTCTTACATAATGCGGTGATATCTGGCTGAAACGCAGGTCGTCAAGAGTGCTCCTTGCTCTTCTGCCGTATATCATAGCGTACAGGCAACCGCACTTATACAGCGCCAGGATCATCTGCGGTGACGGAGCGACACCGAACAGAGTTGCAAGCGATATGGTGTAGTCCTGAAGCTCGGCGAACCGTTCATAATCGCCAAAGCGCATGGTTATGCTGTCGCTTTTAGCAATTACAGCAGCTATTGCCTCATTTACGGCATTTGTATATTTATTCGTTGGACAGATATCGACAGGACGAAAATACTTATCACGATATTCCCGTATAAGCTTTGCCATTTCCTGCGGCGACTCCCTGAAGTCGTCAACAAAGCGTATCATCGACACATTATCAAGCTCGAAATTCTTTTCAAACATCTCCATAGCGCGCAGGGAGTCGCCCCCGTGGAGCGATAATTCGGATATCACGGGTCTTTCTATCCCGGGTATCAGCTCTGTGAGATTGGCAGGTACTGTTACATATGCAAAGTTGAACGAATTTATATAAAGCAGATCCCTTTCAGAGGTCATACGCAGTATCACCTTTGACATATCTCCCGCAGGAGGAAGCATAAGAAAAGTGTCGGTCGTCATTTCCGTATACGCTACTCCAAATTCGGCAAGCGCGTCTTTATATGCAACAACAGCCTCCGGCTTTACATCATCAACAAATGATGCATCGCAAAGACTGTTGTCAATAATAGATACTTTCATACTGTCACCCTTTCCCGATTTATCATCATAATATTTTATCATAAAGCAGGGAAAAATTCAATAGTAACGAACAGCTCTTGACATAATAACGCTAATATGGTACGATAATATGATAAAAGATGAAAGGGGCAATAATTTTGCTGGAATTTCAGGACGTAAAGTGGCAGCTCCAAAGCGGAGAGCCTATTATAAAAGGTATCAGCTGTAAGCTCGACAGCAGGCTTACGGTGATAACAGGACCTAACGGCGGCGGAAAAACCTCGCTCGCAAAGCTGATCGCGGGTGTCGAAAAGCCGACATCGGGCAGAATTATACTTGACGGTACGGATATCACCGATATGGATATCACAGGCAGGGCGAAGCTCGGCGTAGCTTATGCGTTTCAACAGCCTGTGCGCTTCAAGGGACTTACCGTAAGAGATCTTCTGGAGCTTGCCGCAGGAAACGCTCTCGGTCATAATGAGCTGTGCGCGCTTCTGGGCAAGGTCGGACTTTGTGCGGAGGAATACATCGACAGAGAGATGAGCAGTGCTTTATCGGGCGGCGAAGCAAAGCGTATAGAGATAGCGACGGTTCTCGCGCGAAACGCAAAGCTTTCGGTATTTGACGAGCCCGAGGCGGGCATTGACCTATGGAGCTTTGCAAGACTGGTCGAAACGTTTGAAGAGATAAGAAACGGCACGACAGGCTCACTTGTTATAATATCGCATCAGGAGCGCATACTTTCGATAGCCGATGAAATAGTTGTAGTAGCGGACGGCACAGTCCGCACGGCAGGTCCGAGAGAAGAAATACTTCCGAAGCTTCTCGGCGGCGAATATACTTGCAGATGTCCCCAGAGAAACGGAGGCGGTTGTCAGTGAGCAATATAATGGACGTAAATTTCAACGGCACAACAGCCGAAATGCTGAAGATCATTTCCGATTATGATGAAGTTACAGGCTTCAACGGTGCATACAATATCCGCGAGGACAGCAAGTGCGCCGGCAGAAAATCATCGGAGAATATAACTATAGAGCCAAAGGACGACAAGCCCGGTATAAATATCCGCGTAAAGCCGTTTACGGTCGGTGAAACGGTTTATATCCCCGCCTGTGTTACCCACAGTGATGTTGACGACCTTGTGTACAACGACTTCTATATCGGCGAGGGCGCAGATGTTGTTATCGTAGCAGGCTGCGGCGTACACAATGACGGCGAGGAACAGGCGCGTCACAACGGCATACACCGCTTTTTCCTTGAAAAGGGCTCAAAGGTGCTTTACAAGGAAAAGCATATCGGCACGGGTAAGGGCAAGGGTCTGAAAAAGATCGACCCGGTGACCGACTGTATACTCGGTGAGGATTCCTATCTCGAAATGGATACGATACAGCTCCGCGGTGTTGACAGCTCGACAAGAAGCACCTCTGCGGTGCTCAGCAAGGGCGCAAAGATAGTTGTCCGCGAACGTATAATGACAGACGGCAACGAAGAAGCGGTAACCAAGTTCCACGTTGAGCTGAACGGCGAGGACAGCGGTGCGGATCTTGTTTCGCGCTCGGTCGCAAGAGGAAATTCACATCAGGCGTTCTATTCGGTAGTGGAGGGCAACAACCGCTGTACGGGTCACTCGGCGTGTGACGCGATCATTGCCGACAACGGCAAGGTCGACGCACAGCCCGCCCTCAATGCCGCCAATGTTGACGCACAGCTTATCCATGAGGCGGCGATCGGTAAGATCGCAGGCGAACAGATCCTGAAGCTGTGCTCTCTCGGGCTTACAAGAGAAGAAGCGGAAGAGAAGATAATAGAAGGATTTCTTAAGTAAAGCAGTATAATATAACGGTAAAAGGGGTTGTGTGACAGCCCCTTTTTTATATTCGGTTTTCCGCAAAATGTTTCAAAGCTGAACAGAGCACAAAAAACCGGGCAACGATTTTCCCATCGCTACCCGGTCTTATTATTAACTTTTATTCACCGGCAATTACTTCGCCGCGGTCTTTCCACTGACACTTCCGTAATTACCGTAAAGCGCCGTCTTTCCGCTCATATAGTAAGCCTTTACTCTGAACTTATAAGCAGTATTCTTTGCAAGACCTGCCTTTCTGAAAGTAGTCGTGTTGCCGTTTGTGATCTTAGCAACGCGTACCCACTTTCCGCCCTTGTACATCTCAACGATATAACCTTGTGCGGAAGCATTCTTAGTCCAGTTTACTCTCAGCGCGTCCTTAGCCTTGCCGCCAATCTTAACGCCCTTAACAATCGAAGGATTTGTCCTTGCGGTTACTGTAGCGCTATAATTACCATACAGCGCAGTCTTACCGCTCATCTTATAAGCCCTTACCCTGAACTTGTAAATGCTTGAAGCCTTAAGTCCGGCTTTTCTGAACGTTGTGGTGTTACCGTTTGTTATCTTAGCAACTCTTACCCACTTATTGCCCTGATACATCTCAACGATATATCCGTCAGCGGAAGCATTTTTACTCCAGTTTATTCTCAGCGCATCAGCCGCTCTGCCGGCGAGCTTAGCACCCTTTATAACAGACGGATTTGTCCTTGCCGCAACAGTTGCGCTATAATTGCCGTAAAGTGCAGTCTTACCGCTCATCTTATACGCTTTTACTCTGAACTTATAAGCAGTTCCTGCCTTAAGTTCGGATTTTCTGAATGTTGTTGTGTTGTTATTTGTTATCTTGCCGACACGCGCCCACTTATTGCCCTGATACATCTCAACAATGTAACCATCGGCAGAAGCATTCTTAGTCCAGTTTATGCGGAGCGCGTCAGCCGCTCTTCCGCCGAGCTTAGCGCCTGTTACCTTAGAAAGCGTAGGTTTGTCAAGCAGTTCATATGTGAAGCCGTTGTCCTTTGCGTACTTTTCACCGGCTGTGCCAGGATAGCAGTAGATTTTGAAGCCAGTTACTCTAGCTTCATTATTATAATATCCGAAATAATACCCTAATGCGTTTTTACCAATTTGTGTTACGCTGTTCGGTATTGTTATGCTTGTAAGGCTTTCGCAATTATAAAAAGCCTCTTCGCCTATACTCGTCGCACTATCGGGTATATTTATACTTGTAAGACTTTTGCAACTATGAAAAGCCCAGTTTTCAATATTTGTCACACCGTTAGATATAGTTACATCTGTAAGGTATATACATTTGTGAAAAGCGAATCGTTCTATACTCGTCACGCTGTTTGGTATGATATACCTCTTACTATTTTTTTGGGCGGGATAGCATATTAACTCTGTTTTGTCCTTATTAAACAGAACACCGTTTACCGATGTATAATTCTTATTATCTGCTTTTACGTTGATATCGGTAAGACTTATGCAATCGCTGAAGGCCAAGTAGCCTATATCTGTCACGTTTTGTGATATTTCTATGTCTGTAAGGCTAATACAACTACCAAAAGCAGATGAACCTATACTTACAACGCTGTCCGGTATCGTTATATTTGTAAGGCTTGAACATCCATAGAACGCATCCTCGCCTATACTCGTCACGCTATTTGATATTTCTACACCAGTAAGGCTTGTGCAATCCCTAAAAGCATAACTGTCTATGTTCGTTACGCTACTCGGTATTTCTATGTGTGTAAGGCTTTCGCACCCCCCAAAAGCGTCAAAGCCTATACTTGTCACACGTTTTCCGTTGACCTCAGGGGGAATAACGACATCGACCGCATTTCCTTTGAAACCATAAACATACAAATTGTCCTCACTGTCAGTTTCGTAAATTAATTCATATGTTTTTGGTAGTGCTTTAATGTCAGTCGCAAAACCACATTTGGTACAATGGTGTGATTTTATGCCAAAATTATCAACCGTAGCTTCTTTGTCGACCGTCCATTTATCGGAATATGTATGTAAACCTGTACAAGGAGTTTTATACTGTATGCCGTTTTCCTCCGCATAACTAGCTGCCACGCTACTATCTGTACAGTATATGACGAAAATATCGTTAACAACTCTATCCGTTTTTTCGTAGTTATATATATCATAATAGCCAAATGCTTTTTCGCCTATTTTTTTAATGTTTGCCGATATTTCGATATTTATAAGCAAAGGACAATTTGCGAAAGAATTATCACCGACACTTGTCACACTATCGGAAATTTCCACACTTGTTAGATTTGTGCAGCTGTTAAAAGCATCATTGCCTATACTCTTTGTACCATTCAGTATCGTTATACTTGCAAGTCCTGAATATTGAAAAGCAGAATCGCCTATACTCGTCACACTGTTCGGTATTGTTACACTTGCAAGACTTGCGCACCCTTTAAAAGCATTACCGTATATACTTGTCACACTGTCTGGTATCGTTACGCTTGTAAGACTTGTGCAATATTTAAAAGCACTATCACCTATCCTCGTCACGCTCTTCCCATCAATTTCAGCAGGAATATCAACCTTTTCCGCACTACCGTTATAATCGGTAATCTCCACTGTACCGTCATCAAGCACACCGTACTCAAAATCCCCATAAGTCTCCGCACCCGCGCACACCGCGCAGAACACAGCCATCGCCGCAAAGGTCATAAACCCCAACAGCCACTTTTTCACTTTCATAAATACATACCTCTTTCCTATTAAAATACAAAAAGGCACAGTCCGCCGTGAGCTGTGCCTTGATATCGATATGTATACCGCCTCTGATATCAATATATCTCCCACGGATAATAGCTGTATCTTTTTGCTTTACAGTGTTTTCAGTATATCACCGCCGGTAGTTATTGTCAAGCTTATTTCTCTGCTTTTTCCATATAGCACCGACAATACACCCACAGATAAATCAAAGGCACCGATCGCTCGATGCCTTTGTTCTGTTATTCAGTTATAAAACCGTTTTCAACTCAGTTCTGCTGCATTAAAGCTCTGTAGGGTTCAAGGTAAGATTCTACAGTTCCGAAGTAAGAATCACGGAGACTTGTGTAGGATTCACCGAGCTTGAAAGGTCCGCCTAGGACGCAACCTGCGCCTTCGCTGTCACCCTGCTGGAGCATTGTTGTAAGATCTGTCGAGAAGCCGAAGCAATCATCAAAGAGGAATGTGAACTTGTCACTTGTTGTATCCTTAAGGTCTGAATAGATCTGGTACAGATCCTCAGACATTGCCGAGTGCTTTTTATTCTCTCTGCGTGCTGCACCACAGCTGGGGCACTTTTCTAAAGTCTTGTCTGCAGTTGAAACGCCGCATTCGGGGCATTTTGGATAATAAAGATGCTCAGCCGTCATTTCAGCCTTTGACTTAGCAATCAGTTCAGGGTCGATTTCGTTAAGACGGCATATCTCCATATACTTGAGAGCAGCCTTTATATTCTGTGCACCTGCAGGAACGAGGTAACCGAATGTATCTGTGTTTGTGTAGTATGCATCAGCCTGATCATCTCTCGGTATCGGAACAAATCTGATATCCTGATCCTTAGCTGCAGCCTGAGCCGTTGTCCAGCCCCAGTCAAGGCCAAATTCCGCAAACAGTGTCTTTGTATCGGTAAGACAGGTGCTGGGATCTGTATATTCCGCATTTACCATACCCTGTTTTGCAAGGTCTGCGAGGAAGTCCTGACATCTCTGAACGTTAGCGTCCTTCATGTTGTTGATGATCTGCTTGTTAGGACCGTCAACATCGATAAGCGTTGTACCTGTCGAAACTATGAAAGGCATTGCAACGAAGCCTGTGGGCATTACACCGTAATACTCATCACCGATGTTGCACCATTCAGTCATTATATCCTTCCATGCAGTCCATGTCCACTTGCCTTCCTTATAAAGCTCCAGCGGGTCTGTCTTGATACCCTCATCGTCAAGAGCTGTCTGGTTGTAGATAAGAACAACACCTGCGTTTACACGGTAAGGAAGATAGTAATGCTTGCCGCCGTAGTTGAAGTTCTCGATCATATCCTTCATACCCGACCATGTATCGCTGTCAAAGTCTACATAATCGTCAAGTGATGTGTAAAGGTTGTTTGCTACACCGTGGGGGTATGACTGCCACTCATAACGCACCATATCCGGAGAGTCGGAAGATGCAACAAGCTGTGCGAGCTTTGTAAAGTATTCGGCCGAGCTTGTTGAAATATATTCTACAGTATAGCCCTCATCTGCAAACTTATCTACGATCTCCTTGTCATCTGTGTTAAGATCATAGTAGCCGAGCCACTTTAGTGTAGTACCGTTTGAAGGTGCTTCTACAACACTGCCGCCGTTGTTGCTTGCAGAAGAATTGTCCGTTGAATTATTGTCCGTACCTGAAGTACTGCTGTTTGCCGTTGAGCTTGTATTGCCTGAAGCATTACCGCTGTCAGCCGAACTGCTTGTTGTGCTTGAACCGTTGCAGGCTGAAAGCATAGATGTTGCCATAGCCGCTGTAACCGCACAAGCGAGTATTCTCTTTGAGAGTTTCATTTTAGTCCTCCTTTTAATCGTACTTGTATGTATTCGTTTACACCAAGATATTTATATTATAACCGAAACCGTTTACAATTTCAAGTCACTATTTCTACAGTTTATTATCAACAGTTTTGGTTAATGTGCACAAACGCAGTGAACATTATATGTGTATATTTAATCAAAAAAGAGTAAATTTAAGTTGCAATTTAAGCAAATTTAGGTAACTGTATTTTAAGCAGTCAATTGATAAGCCCTGATTTTTAAGCTTTACGCCAAAGCTGTGACAAGCCGGAATCGGTAGCTCGGTATATTACAATCTTTCCGCAAAAACGTAACTTTCCTGCGTTGTTTGGCATATAATACGTCAGTTAATATATGGAAACGAGGTGCACATCATGTATTTTATAGTACTGCGTTCGGCTACTGCCGCCGAGAAAGCAAGACGTATTCTCAGCGGTTACAAGATATCATCTTCTACAGGAAAAATAACGACAACCAAAGGCTGCCGTTTCGGAATTTATACGGAATACGACCCCGACAAGACCTGCCGACTGCTGTCCCTTGGCGGACTTAACTGCCTTGAGATCAGAAACGGCGGTGATGCGGGATGATATATCTTGACAATGCCGCCACCACCTATCCGAAGCCTGTTTCGGTGCTCCATACAGCGGAAAAAGCACTGTACGATTACGGAGCAAATCCCGGCAGATCGGGTCACAGGCTTTCTCTTGAAACCTCAAAGCAGGTATTCGGAGCAAGGGAAAAGTGCGCGGAATTTTTCGGCGGCGAAACCGAAAACACCGTATTTACGCTTAACTGTACACACGCGATAAATTTTGCTGTTAAGGGCGTATGTCAGAGCGTGGGACATTGCCACGTCATAACATCAGACCTTGAGCACAATTCCGTTATCCGCCCGCTCCACGCGCTTTATAAGCAGAAACGGATAAGCTACAGCATTGCGGACAGCGGAAACAGCGACAGTGAGCTCCTGGCTTCGCTTGAGCGGCTTATCCGCCGTGATACCGCCGTGATAGTGATCACCGCGGGCTGTAACGTAAACGGAAGAATAACGCCGCTTTCCGATATAGCGGCGCTGTGCCGCAGACATAATATCTGCCTTATCGCAGACTGCGCACAGGCCGCCGGAGTTATACCGCTTAGTCTGTCGGACGGCATAAATATCATATGCGCTCCCGGGCATAAGGGCTTATACGGTCCTATGGGAACAGGTGTTCTCGTAACGGACGGTAAGTTTCCGCTGAGCACCCTTATAGAGGGCGGAACGGGAAGTGCCAGCGGAGATATAAACCAGCCCGATTTTTTACCGGACAGCTTTGAAAGCGGCACTATAAACACTCCGGGAGCAATAGCTCTCGGCAGAGGTGTTGAATTTGTCGCCGCAAAAGGCATCGACAGGATCTATGCTCACGAAATGTCGCTGTGTGAGCTTTTTGTAAAACGATGCGAAAGCATTAAAAGCATAAAGCTCTACCGCTGTGAGAACGCAAAGTCGCTTCCTGTCGTATCATTTACCGCAGGTGAAGAAACAAGCTCGGTTACAGCCGATATGCTGTCGCAAAACGGATTTTATCTGCGCGGCGGACTGCACTGCAACTTTCTTGCGCACAAGAAGCAGGGCACTCTCGAAACAGGTACGGTGCGCCTCGCTCCATCGGTGTTCAATACCCGGACGGATATCATTAAGCTTACGGAGCTGTTATACAAAAAGTACGGCGGCAAAAGCTCATAACAGCGTTGATGCAAAACAAATGCCGGCGATAACACGAAATGTGTTGTTGCCGGTTTTATCATTGTTCCGCGTAAGGGCAAAATAATACGTTCTTGAAAAAAACTCCCCGATATGCTATACTCTATAAATGCGCCGAAAATGTTAAAGCGTTTAAACTGCATTCACATTTCAGTTATAGAATATTTGTCAAAACGGTACGGAAAGGGCTGAACAATGGCTGACAACAACAAGGACGTGCGTGAACTGCTTAAGCTTAAGCAGGGTCTTATAGACGAAAAGGACAGCGATATACAGGAAACCGGATATGATGTCAGAATGGCGCAGACCGCCTCGGAAAAGACAAAGAACTTTCTGTGGTATCACAAAGCGATGATCGCAGGCGGCATAGTTCTGATCATATTGACCGTTATAATATATCTGGCATTCTTTGTGAAGAAAAAACCGGATATCACGATATACAGCATCGGAAACTACGCTATGTCCGTTCGTACAAATTTTGAAAACACAATGGCACAGTACGCCCCCGACTTTGACGGCAACGGCGAACGCAACATTACCATAGAACAGGCAGTGCCGGACGAATTTTTAGGCGATACCGAGCTTTTCAATGAAATTCAGAACGGCAACAGCCAGATATTCATCGGTCCGGAAGATGAGATAAAAAGCGTGTACGAGAGCTTCACAACCGTATCCGGTGAGCCGGTTTTTGCCGATCTCGGTGAAATAACGGGCGAAAGCGGATACATGACAGATATCAGGAATACCGCCTACGGGAAAAGGATGCAGCTGTTCTCGACCCCGATCTACATTGCCGTGCGCCGCACAAACGATGAAAGTCAGGAGCACGCAATGGAATTTCTGAAAAACCTGCAGGACGGCGTATTCTTTCAGCAAAACAATTAAGGAAAGGCAAGATAATGTCAAAAGAGAGCGATGAAAAGAGAGAGCTTTTAAGGCTCAAGCAAGGACTTATAGAAGACAGTGATATAATAGAGCAGGACGTGCACGAAGAGCCGGAAAAGCAGACCGCGGTAAAAAAGATAGACAACTTCTTTTACCGTAACAAATGGTTTGTGGTCGTGGGAGTGTTCTTTGCCGCACTCATAGCGTTCTTCGCATATCAGATATTCACCAGGGAAGACCCCGACTTAACGGTGATGCTCGTAATATCCGACACCGATAAAGCCCCGGGACTGTATCAAAAGGTAAATGACATTGAGCTTGCGCTTGAGCAGTACTGCCCCGACTATGACAACAACGGCTATGTGCACGTTGCAGTATACTTTATAGATCTTACAAAAGGCTCAGACAGCCAGTATGTGCAATCAAACACGGCGAAATTCTACGGAGAGATACAGCGCGGCGTTGCAGAGCTGTACATCTGCGATGAGGATATTTTCACGACCGAAAAAGCACCGGAAGAATATGACCCCTCGCAGGACTATATAGATACAGATGTTTCATACAAAACTATGTTTGCAGACCTCGGCGAAGCGCTCAATATGAGCGAATATAGTGGAAAACTCAGGATTTGTCTGAATGATACGGAATTTGTCAAAGACGCAAAGTGGGAAAATTCCTGCCCCGATACACTGGCTTTTTCTGTCCGTCTCGAAAAAGAGGGAATGATAAGCTACAAAAATTCGGCAGAATATCAAAAGCGTGCAAAAGAAGTTCTCACAAACATTCTGACGGGCAACAAAGTGAATGAAGCCGCCGAAAATAATTCCTCGGAACAAGGAGAATAGGAATGGATTATTACACTAAATCGGGCAGACAGCCTTTTATAAAACTGCTTTTATCCGGATTTCTGTTTATGGTATTCGGAAATCTGTTGAGCACGATCGTGACTATATCGACAGCCCCGTTTATGAGCTTTGAATTTTTCAAGGTTATAGTATTTGTACTCACGCTGTTCATATTCTATTCGCTGATGTTCACAGCAGGCTATCGTGACGGCGACAGAGAGCAGAAATATGTAAGACTTCACAAGGTCGAACCGCCCAAGGAAAACAAATGGGTGCTTATCGGTGTGATACTTATGCTGATAATGTTTGTTCCGTCTGTTTTACTGCTTCTTGACAAGCTGTGCGGGTGGTATTTTGATATGACTTTCGTACACCGGATCATAGACGGCGTTGTATATCCGCTGTCACTGATGATAGTTCCTGAAAGCACTATTGACTCTATGGCTGTGTTCGTGCCGTTCATCTATATGCTGTGCTATGCGGGAATACCTGTTGCAACGCACCTTGGATATTATTTCGGATACACGCAGAAGTTCAATAAAGATGAGATAATGTATAAATAAAATTTGTATAGATAAATAAGAAGCTGTGATGAAATGCAAAAAATTTCATCACAGCTTCTTAGTTTATCAAATTTCACTAAATTACAATGCAGTATATTGTAAAACGTCAAAACAATAAACATACAGCTAACAGCACTGAAAACAGTATCCGTGCCGATAATGTGCTCATAATTTCGTGAGTGTATCGGCGTAACTGCACTGTCACCGAAACTTCCCAAAGACGCACTATCCCAAGATACCTGTACAGCCCAGGCTCGAACAGAGCGCCAGCGTCCCGCTTATGACGGGATTTGAAACGCAATCGTTTGTGTATCTTATAGCCAACACCCCATTATGACAGAAGAGATGAGGAGTCAGGAAAAAGGTAGCCTGCTATCAATGTTAATTACTAAAACGATATAGAAATGCACTATACAAAAAGTGAGCCGTGCGCACTATTTTTGCGCTTCGACTCACTTTATCTTTTCCGGGTTTTGGCATAGCCCTATTTTAACATCTCTTCTTTTTCTTCCATTGTAATGATTATGAACGCGGTTGTCATAAACACGGCACATATCATAATCGCCCACTGCCCTATGGCAGTCACGCAAAGATCGCCCGCTACCGCACCGACAGCAAACATTGCGTTTATACTGAACAGAAGCAGTCCTTTTCTTAGGTCATCACGATTTCTGTGTGCAACATACTCACATATTGACGATGCCGCAGTCCTCATATTGCCGATGCACATTGTAGTTGCACAGGCATAACTCTGAGGATATGCTCCTCTGATGCTTATCTTCCTGAATGCCTCGACCTGTGCACCGCAGGCAAGCGAGATCATACAGTTGCACAGAATGTTCAGCTCATACGGTATAAACGCCGCCGCAAAAAGCGTAACAGTTTCAAACAAAATAACTATCTGTCGTCTGTGAAGAGTACGTCCCTTGAAAATATGATGCACTGTCTGCGCAAGTACCACCCCCGCAATAAAAGCCATAACAGGCGCAAAATATCTCAACGCCGTGCCGAAGTTACCCTTGGCGAGATTTACCGCCATAAGCAGTATGTTACCTGTCTGCGCATTAGCAAACACTTCTCCGCGGCACATATAGGAATATGCGTCCATAAAGCCGCCCGACATTGCCAATATGTACACAAGCGCCATTGAATTTTCACATACTCTCAGTTTATTCTTCTTATTCCTCATATTATCACCGTTAATAATTTTAGCACATACCTCTCCGACTTTCTATCGTTAATTGATACAATTTTTTATACTCAATGTGCTTTAAGATGTACAAAAATGAGCCGTTTAGCAACGGCTCACTATCATCACTAACAATTTATGTTCCGCTTCTCTTTCCGCAAGCTGTGCAGAATGCCGCCCCATCAGGCAGCTTTGCACCGCAGCCTGTGCAGACTGCTGTCGGAGCTGTGTTCACTCTGTGACCGCAGTTAGGGCAGAATATTGCGTCTTGTACAAGTGCATTTCCGCAGTTCTCACAGAAGCTTGCGGCTGCGGATCGAGCAGATGCTTCGGGCTGTGTGACCTCTGAAACAGGCTCTGTAGACGCTTCGGGCTGTGTGACCTCCGAAACAGGCTCTGTAGACGCTTCGGGCTGTGTGACCTCCGAAACAGGCTCTGTAGGCGCTTCGGGCTGTGTGACCTCTGAGACAGGCTCTGTAGGTGCTTCGGGCTGTGTGACCTCTGAAACAGGCTCTGTAGGCGCTTCAGGCTGTGTGACCTCTGAAACAGACTCTGTAGGCGCTTCGGGCTGTATTGTTTCAGGAACTGTCGGAGCTGTCGGTTCTGTCGGTTCAGGTACAGGCTCGGCATAACCGGGAGCAGGCTGTGCATTCATCACAGGAACAGCGGCAACAGGCTTTTCGGACATCTCAGGAGTAAGTATTGTCGGTTCTCCGGAATTGCTCTGATATTGAGAATTATGCTGATATTGCTGAGGGTAACTCTGTGATACATTATGCTGATACTGCTGAGGGTAGCCCTGCGGTACATTCTGCCGATACTGCTGAGGGTAGCCCTGCTGTACATTCTGCTGATACTGCTGAGGATAGCCCTGCTGTACATTCTGCTGATACTGCTGAGGATAGCCCTGCTGTACATTCTGCTGATACTGCTGAGGATAGCCCTGCGGAATATTCTGTCCGTTCTGACCATATGGCTGATAAGGATTATACCCGGGCGCTCCCTGAGGAGCAGCTGCACCTCTTATCTTTCCGTTTATACCGTTATACTTACCTCTTGCCGAACTGTTGACAATAAACGTGATTATGCCAAGCAAACCGGAAACGCCGAAATAAAGTCCGTAGAAGAGTATTATAGTGCCCGCCGACAAATCTCCGGATACAAAGCTGTCAAGCGACATACCGAACCTTGTCGGAGCAAGCAGTATCCCGAGTATTTTTTCCTGTACCGGCAGTGAAGCGTCAGCGAATGCACCGTCTGCTGACAGAAGCGAAAGCACTGATACCCCGGCGAAAACCAGTATGCAACCGATACCGCCGATAAAGTCGAGTATTGTAATGATCTGCGCCAAGACTTTCACACCACCGTGTTTTCCTTTACTGTAAAGCGGCGCAAGGATAAAACATACTACAGATGTAATGGCTATGGCTATAGCGACCCAGAACATAACAGTCGGAACGAACATATTTTCCGACAGATATGCGTAAATGTACTCTGCCTGTGAAACCATCGTAATTCCTCCTTCAAGAACATTATTTCTTGCTTTTTTCATAATATTATTTCTCACAAATCGGATCGTTTGTGTTACTATATTTTATCACGAACCGTTGACCGTGTCAACATCAATTGCATCGGTACTCTTGCCTTTTAGCGTCAAATGTGTTATACTGTATTTTGTATAAGCCGACGGCTTTGTACTTATTAAAGAAAAATCAGAATAGTATTTTATAGCGTATATCTCGGATATACAAACTCCGGTTTACGAAAGGCGGAATAAATTTATGTGTGGAATAGTAGGATATGTCGGTGCAAAAGAATGCACCGCAATACTTGTAAATTCGCTCACGAAGCTTGAATACAGGGGCTATGACTCCGCAGGCATAGCCGTATTTGAGGGCGACAGGATAAAAACCGTCAAAGCAAAAGGAAAACTCAAGGACGGTCTTATCAAAAAGCTCGGGAACGAACCTCACTTCACTGCTACCGCAGGCATAGGTCATACACGCTGGGCAACGCACGGCGAGCCGAGCGATATCAACTCTCACCCTATAGGAAACGGCAGAGTATCCATTGTTCATAACGGTATTATCGAGAACTACCGCAAGCTGAAAGAATTTCTCATATCAAAGGGCTACGGCTTTGAAAGCCAGACCGATACGGAAGCTGTCGCAAAGCTGCTTGACTACAACTACGACGGCGACCCTATTGATACTATAATCAGGACAATTGCTGATATAGAGGGCGCTTATTCGCTCGGTATAATGTTCAGAGAACACAAAAACCGCATATTCGCGGCAAGAAAAGAAAGTCCTCTGATAGTCGGCAAGGGAAATGGCGAAATGTTTATCGCATCCGATGTCACAGCGATAATCGAATACACAAGAGAATACTATCTGCTTGAACCCGGAGAAGTTGCGGATATCACTGCAGACGGTGTAACATTTTATGATATGCACAAGAATGTCATAGAAAAGGAGATACAGATTGCCGACTGGGACGTTTCGGCAGCTGAAAAGGGCGGTTACGCACATTTTATGCTGAAGGAAATATGCGAACAGCCCGATGCGCTCAAAAAGACTATAAATCCCCGGATCAAAAACGGTATGCCCGACTTCTCGGAATGCGGTCTTACCGATGAAAAGCTGAGGAGCTATCACCATATCTATATAGTAGGATGCGGTTCTGCTATGCACGCCGGTATGGTCGGAAAATACGTCATAGAAAAGCTCGCGCGCACTCCTGTTGTTGTGGATATCGCATCGGAGTTCCGCTATCGTGATCCTCTGCTTGCCCCTGACGATCTTGTGGTAATAATCTCGCAGTCGGGCGAAACCGCAGATACGCTTGCCGCTTTGAAGCTTGCAAATTCTATCGGAGCGGATACGCTTGCCATTGTCAATGTAGTAGGCTCATCTATAGCAAGAGAAGCAAAAATGGTAATGTACACGCTTGCCGGTCCTGAGATATCGGTATGCTCCACAAAGGCGTATATGGTGCAGACAGCATTTATGTATCTGCTGGCTTTCCGCGTAGCATACGCAAGAAATACCATAGACGAAGCAGAGTGCAGACAGCTGATATCGGAGCTTGCCGAAATTCCGCCAAAAGTGCGGAAATGCGTTGACGACCAGACGCAATATCAGAAGGTAGCCTCAAAGCTTATGAGTGCAGACAGCCTGCTGTATATAGGCAGAGGTCTTGACTATGCACTCAGCATGGAGGGCAGCCTTAAGCTCAAGGAGATCTCATATATCCACTCCGAAAGCTATGCCGCCGGCGAGCTGAAGCACGGCACTATATCGCTTATTGAAGATGGAATGCCTGTGATTGCAGTCGCAACTCAGCACAGTCTTTACGAAAAGACTATGAGCAACATAAAGGAAGTAAAAACAAGAGGTGCAACTGTAATAATGGTCTACAGCGAAGATATGAGGTTTGACGAAAACGATGTTGATTATCCCGTTATGCTTCCGCTTGCCAGAGATCTTCTGATGCCGCTTGTGGCAGTAGTTCCTTTGCAGCTTATCGCATACTATACTGCGGCACTCAAAAACTTTGACGTTGACCACCCCAGAAACCTTGCAAAATCGGTAACTGTCGAATAATCACGGAAAAGGAATGTTCAGATGTACGATATAACAAATGCGGTTTGCCTTTGGGAGCACTTAGCCGCGACCTCAAAGCCGATAATAATATACGGCATGGGTGACGGCGCACAGAAAATACTTGATGTCTGCGCCGAAAAGAATGTGAAAGTATCGGGCTTTATGGCAAGTGATGACTTTGTGAGAGGTCACAGCTTTGCGGGCTTTGAGGTAAAAAAACTGTCAGATATTGAACAGCAGTTCGGCGACTGTATCATACTCGTTGCGTTCGGAACGCATATTGACGAGGTGATACAGCGGATCATAGCCATTTCGGACAGACACGAATTATATGCCCCTGATGTTCCCGTGATAGGCGGCGGATTATTCACAAAAGAATATGCCGAAGAACACAGAGCCGAGCTTGAAAGAGTTTACTCGATGCTTTCGGACGAAAAATCGAAGCAGGTTTTTGACGGCTGGCTCGAATACCGTATAACAGGCAGAATACAACCGCTTATCCGCAATCAGACAGACAAATCGGACGGCTATGGTATCCTTGCACTCGGTGAAAACGAAACCTATGCAGACCTTGGTGCGTACAACGGCGATACCATATCCGAGTTTCTGAGAGTCACCGGCGGGCGCTTCAAAAGGATTTTTGCAATGGAGCCTGACGGAAAGAACTACGCTAAAATGAAGCGCCTTCACTACAGGCTCAGCCCCTATGATTTCAGGACTGTAAACGCAGGTGCATGGAGCTGTGACACGGTACGCGAGTTTGTATCCAAAGGCGGCAGGAACTCATCTCTTGTCCCATACGAAAAGGGCAAGCCCGTAAATCCGTCAAGGATCAAAGAGGTAGAGATGCGCAGTCTTGACAGCTTTGTAAAGGACGAGCGTATTACATATATAAAGTATGATGTCGAGGGCAGTGAGAGCGAAGCTCTTGACGGAAGCAAAACCGTAATACAGCGGGACAAGCCCAAGTTGCTTGTATCGCTCTACCACCGCACGGAGGATATGTTCGCTCTGCCGCTTAAGGTCAAAGAGCTTAACCCCGCGTACAGGCTGTATTTAAGACAGCACCCGTATATTCCCGCATGGGATATGAATCTTTACTGCATCTGAAAGGGAGCGTAAATGAAAAAAATTGTACTTGTTATCCTGCTTGTACTTGTTACCGCAGGAATAGGACTTTTACTGTATATGCTGCTTACACGCACAACTCCCGTGTATGCCGGCAGTAACAGTGAAATTATAAGCGACGGCTCAAGCTTTGCCGTATCCGCAAGCTATTATTCGGGACTTGACAAGACAGAGGTCGAAACCGCTCTGCTTGATGTTCAGGACGGAGTCGAGGGTGCACTGACGGCATATGACGCTATACTGGCAAAGGGCACTCCGGTATTCAACCCTACATTCAACATTGCATTATCCGACTACGGAACAGGTTATTTTTCCGTACAGGGATATGCAGAAGATGTACCGCTTGACGGTCAAAAGCAGGTAGGCTTCTACTGTGCCGACCTTACGCTTAATGTTTACACGGACGGAAATTCTAAGCTCATTTCAATGCGCAACATCATGCCCACAGAGCTTACCCGCCGGAACGTTACCCTCCCGGTAATATATGATGATGCATTATCCGCAACGGCTCTTCTGAATGACAGCACCGATTTTGATATGAGCCTTGCTTTTCTTGACGGCAAGACAAGCACTACGCTGACTTTTGAATGGACGTATAATGTACGCTGCAGCGTTCCGCTGAACCTATCGGGGCTTGACGAGCAGACGGTGAGCACCGACATTACATTCACAAACAACAACGGCGTTGTGACAGCCGCATTTGCCGCTTGATGCAAAAATCAAAATTTCGAGTTGCACAGATTAAACATTTAATGGATATTTTATAGTTGCTAATCGCCATAATTATGTTACTGTGCAACGTTTTTTTGACAAAATTGCATAATTCTTTGCAAGAAAACGAAAAAACGCTTGCAAATCGGCTTCATTTGCATTATAATTAAAGCATGGGTGCAGTGAAGAACTGCGTTAAAATTCTTTATCATAAGGAGTTTGCAATAATGGAAAAGAATGAACTGAAAAAGCTGAATGAAGAAGCTAAAAAGCATTATGACGAGCTTTGCAAGCAGGGTCTGAAGCTGGATATGTCAAGAGGCAAGCCCTCTCCTGCACAGCTTGATTTATCGCTTGATATGCTGACGCATTGCCTTGACGGTGATTATATGTCAGAAACCGGTGTTGACTGCCGTAACTACGGTGTACTTGACGGTATAGAAGAAGCAAAAAGACTTTGTATGCCTATGCTCGGTGTTGCTCATGACGAGATAATCATCGGCGGTAACTCAAGCCTTCAGCTTATGTACGATACAATGGCAAGAGCGATGCTGCTCGGCGTACTCGGCGGCGACAAGCCCTGGGGAAAGAACGAGAAGGTAAAGTTCCTCTGCCCCGCCCCCGGTTACGACAGGCACTTTGCTATCTGCCAGAGCCTCGGCATTGAGATGATTACAGTTCCTTATACCCCCGATGGTCCCGATATGGACGTTGTAGAAAAGCTGGTAAGCGAAGACGAGCTTATCAAGGGTATCTGGTGCGTACCTATGTACAGCAATCCCGAAGGTATCACCTGCTCGGACGAAACGGTAAAGCGTTTTGCAAATCTTTCGCCTAAAGCAAAGGATTTCAGAATATTCTGGGATAACGCTTACTGCGTTCATCACCTTACAGATACTCCCGACACTCTGCTGAACCTCCTTGAAGAAGCTAAAAAGACAGGCAAGCAGGATATGGTATTTATGTTTGCATCCACATCGAAGATCTCGTTCCCCGGCGGCGGTCTTGCATTCATCGGTGCGAGTGCGGAAAACATCAAGTTTATCAAGAGCCAGATGACATTCCAGACCATCGGCTACGATAAGCTCAACCAGTTAAGACACGCTCGTTTCTTCAAGGATTTTGACGGTATCAAGGAGCATATGAAGAAGCACAGAGCTATAATTGAGCCTAAGTTCAAGATCGTTCTTGATATGCTCGACAAGGAGATCGCTCCCACAGGCTTCGGCTCATGGCACAAGCCCAACGGCGGTTATTTCATCTCATTCAACGGTCTTGACGGCACTGCAAAGCGTACTGTTGAGCTTTGCAAGCAGGCGGGAGTTGTTCTGACAGGCGCAGGCGCTACTTATCCTTACGGCAAAGACCCTCATGACAACAATATCCGCATTGCTCCGACATATCCTACAGAAGCAGAGCTTGCAAAGGCTATGGAGGTATTCTGCGTTGCAGTAAAGATCGCGGCTACAGAATCCCTGCTCAAGTAATTGTACTTGCAAAATCGTATAAAGTATGTTATACTAAAAGGGCTGACAACCGTCAGCCCTTTACATTTGCGCCTGTAGCTCAGTTGGATAGAGCAATAGCCTCCGACGCTATGTGTCGTGCGTTCGAATCGCATCAGGCGTACCAAATTCAAATCCTCGTAAATCCGCATTACAGACGGGTTTGTGAGGATTTTTGCTTACTTGGATTTTTATTATTGAAAACGTAAATTTACGCAAAAATACATACAAATTCAGAAAAATACTAGTCAAATGCTAGTCAAGTTAGGAGGCTAACTATATATTAAACAAAAAAATCCCCCGACAGAGCCTTTTCGCTCCGTCGGGGGATAACTGTTTATTAAACCTTCTTTAAATCTTTTGCCTTTACCGCCGCAGTGACCTGCCCGCCTTGACCGATAACGATATAGTCCTCTCTGTCGCCGGAGCCTGCCTGCATAACCTCGTACACATTCGTATACACAAACAGCGCAAGCGAACCGCCGTTATACGTCTTTGCACCGTAATTCACCTTGACTTTATCGCCTACAGCAAATTTCTGCGTTGTATCATTGTTTTCCGTGCTTTCCGCCTTTTCCGCCTTGTACAGATTCTCTGCATAAAGCCATCCGGTAGGCACACCCGTTATGCCTATAAGCGTTTCCTTACCGCTTACCGATACCTGCTGAACGGTATAGATTGTATCATACACATAAGAATACGGTTCTACCCCGTTCGTAAACCTTGCACCACGCTTCACCCTCACGCTGTCGCCTTTTTTAAACTGGTTCACGGGCTTTTCCGGCTTTTCCGGCATATCACCGCAGTTTTCCTTATACCATTTTGCCGTTATCGCAGGATAATCTACAAAGCAAATATCCCCGTCAACGTCCTTGCCTGCGATACTGTCAATGCCCCACTGCCACATTTTCTGCCCGTAATCGAATCTGCTCAGGTAGTCCGGGCTTTCTGTCCAGTGCGCAAGCCATATGTCAACATCTGCAAGGCGGCTTTTGTCATAGTAATTTTCCATCCACGAAGGATTAGCATAGACACCGGACGGCAGTCCGATGGCGGCCATTTCGGCACAGAATTTGAGCGCCATATCAGTACGCTGAGCAGTTGTCAGTTTATCTATCTGTATCTGTTCTTCGGCGTCAAAAAATACAGGATATGCAGGTTTTAAGCCTTGTACAGCTTTTTTACAAGCGGCAAGTTCTTCTTCAAAAGCCGTGTCTGTAGTGGCTTCAAAGTACCAGTAAAGCCCGTAAGGAATGTTTTTTCTCAGGCATTCCGAAAGGTTGTGCCTGAAATATGTATCCTCGTCCGTGCGTATGCCGGCACGGATAATTACAAACTTCACGCCTGCCTTGACAGCGGCATCAAAATCAAACTTTTCCTGCGCTCTGCTGATATCAATTCCCTTGATTTTTAACATTTTATTTTTCCTCGCTTTCTTTTTTCAGCTGAACCATTATATCTTTCAGCTTCTTCGGCACGGGCAGTGCGAGATTGCCCGCATTTTCGATTATCGACAGTCCTTCATTCGCTATGTAAAAAAGCATAACAGCTGACATAGCCACAGGTGTACCGTCTAAAACATACATATCCGCTATGTGTCCGAGCGACACAAATACAAGGATCATCAGCTTTTTGGCAAGTCCCTTGAAACCCACCTCGCTGGATAACTGCTTGTTGATAGCCGCTACGACAACGCCGGTGATGTAATCGGTTGCCATAAACGCTATAAGCGCCCAGAACAGTCCGTTCACCTCGCCGTACATAAAGCCCAGCACTGCCCCGACAGCACCTGCTATGCTGTCAATAATTATCTGTATCTTGCTCATTTTTTTCTTCCTTTCTGCCTATTCGGCATCTGTTATTTCAACCGGTTCTTCACCGATCTCTTCCTGCTCTGCCTTCATCTTTGCCTCATACTCATCGATCTCCGCGTCAAACCGCGCGATATCCTCCGCCGTTATCCTGTCACGGCTGTAATGATTGCCGAGCTGCATAGCCGCCCACGCTCTGTCAAAGCTGCCGCTTTTCACGCCGTTTACAGCGACCTCGACGATCCACTTTC
>OLPV01000142.1_pt1 | contig 68055 bp, 56 predicted proteins | sample 1671961 | NCBI WGS metagenome assembly OLPV01 (sample SAMEA3136630, study PRJEB25190) | human gut metagenome | biome: human gut; feature: human-associated habitat; material: faeces | place: Austria | collected 2013 | reverse complement strand
ATGTGCTGTTCTTTTCCTGTTCCCAGATCTTTTGCAGATACATTTACGATACCGTTTGCATCAATATCGAATGTAACTTCGATCTGTGGGATTCCACGTGGAGCCGGCGGAATTCCATCCAGTCTGAACTGTCCGAGGGACTTGTTATCTCTTGCAAACTGTCTTTCACCCTGTACAACATTGATATCAACGGCTGTCTGGTTATCAGCTGCTGTAGAGAAGATCTGGCTCTTCTTTGTCGGGATTGTTGTGTTTCTCTCGATCAGTCTTGTAGCTACACCACCCATTGTTTCGATAGAAAGTGAAAGTGGAGTTACATCAAGAAGAAGGATGTCGCCTGCACCTGCATCTCCTGCAAGCTTACCACCCTGGATAGAAGCACCAAGTGCTACACATTCATCCGGGTTAAGAGATTTGCTTGGTTCTTTTCCTGTCAGACGTTTTACTTCTTCCTGAACTGCCGGGATACGTGTAGATCCACCAACAAGAAGTACCTGACCTAAGTCTGCTGCTGTAAGTCCTGCATCAGAAAGTGCACGTCTTACCGGTTCCTGTGTCTTTTCTACAAGGTCACGTGTCAGTTCATCGAATTTAGCTCTTGTAAGAGTCATATCAAAATGCTTCGGTCCTTCAGCTGTTGCTGTAATGAACGGAAGGTTGATGTTTGTTGTTGTTGCAGAAGAAAGTTCTTTCTTTGCTTTTTCAGCTGCTTCTTTCAGTCTCTGAAGTGCCATTCTGTCTGTTGACAGGTCTACGCCTTCTTTTGCCTTGAAATCTGCAAGCATATAATCTGTGATCTTCTGGTCGAAGTCATCTCCACCAAGTCTGTTGTTACCAGCTGTAGAAAGAACTTCGATAACGCCGTCACCGATCTCGATAACAGATACATCAAATGTACCACCGCCAAGGTCGTATACCATGATCTTCTGTTCTTTTTCATTGTCAAGTCCATATGCAAGAGCTGCTGCTGTAGGCTCGTTGATGATACGTTTTACATCAAGACCTGCAATCTTACCTGCATCTTTTGTAGCCTGACGCTGGGCGTCGTTGAAGTAAGCCGGAACAGTGATAACTGCTTCCGTAACTTTTTCTCCAAGATATCCTTCTGCATCTGCTTTCAATTTCTGAAGGATCATAGCTGAAATTTCCTGTGGAGAATATTTCTTTCCATCGATGTCTACTTTATGATCTGTACCCATCTCACGCTTGATAGATGAGATTGTCTTTTCTGCATTTGTTACTGCCTGACGTTTTGCAGGTTCACCTACAAGACGTTCTCCTGTCTTTGTAAATGCTACTACAGATGGTGTAGTTCTTGCTCCTTCTGTATTTGCGATTACGACCGGCTGTCCACCTTCCATAACCGCTACACAACTGTTTGTTGTACCTAAGTCAATACCAATGATTTTGCCCATTATGAAGACCTCCTGTTAATATAATAAAAATTGTATTTTGCTTTGTTATTTATATAAAGTGTATCGTAAATGCGGTACACGGTATATCTTAGTTTGCTACCTTTACCATGCTGTGTCTTACGACTGAGTCACGGTACATATATCCTTTCTGGAATTCCTCGGCTACTACATTTTCACCAAGTTCTTCATCCTCCACATGCATCACTGCATTGTGGAAATTCGGATCGAATTCCTGACCAACTGCTTCGATCGGTTTTACTCCGATTCCTTCCAGTGTGCTCATCATTTGTTTATAGATCTTATCCATTCCATCTACGAACGGATCATCTTTCTTTTCTTCCGGTACGGACTGAAGTCCGCGTTCAAAATTGTCTACAATCGGAAGAATTTTTTCTACAACATCTTTGGCTCCGATCTCATACATCGCTGACTTTTCTTTTTCAGTACGCTTTCTGTAATTATCGAACTCAGCCATGTGTCTCGTAAGTTTGTCTGTCAGATCTGCGATCTGCTCATCCTTTTTATCTTTTTTATTCTTCTTTTCAAACAGCTTCTTTTTCTTTGGTTCTTCAGCATCTTCGGAATTCGTCTCTTTACCAACAGCTTCTTCCTCTGTTGCTTCGGTTTCTTCCGCGTCTTCCGGTTCCTGCCCTTTTGCCTCCTGCTCTTTGGCTTCTGCCTCCGCAGCTTTCTTTGCTTCTTCCACTGCTTCTTTTACCATTTCTTCATTACTCATCTTTTTATCCAATGGTTCTTCCACCTTTCTTACTTCTTATTCGAGCTTTTTCGGCTCATCCCTGTGGAATATGTCATCCAGCTCTGCCATCAGTGTCTTAAGCGTCTTCATGACATGTTCATAATCCATTCGCTTCGGTCCGATGATTCCGATGGTTCCCTGCATGCCCTCGCCCAACTCATATGTTGCTGTGACTACGCTGCAGTCTTTCATGTTCTCCACATTCGATTCATCTCCGATGTATACCTGGATGTCTCTGTCTTCACCGCCGTTTGCCATTGACTTTGTTACCAGAGCGGCAAGTTGCTGCTTTTCTTCAAAAGCACTGATGATCTCCTGTGCGCTCTGCTTATCACTAAGCTCCGGATACTTGAAAATATTCGTCGCGCCACTGGTGTAAATCTCCATGTCGTCATCCAGCTGGATCACATTCGCTACTGCATCCAGGACACTGCTCATCACACCACTGTGGATCCCTGCCTGTTCTTTCAGTCTTGCGATCACTCCCAGATTGATCTGCTCTAGTGAAGTTCCGTTCAGTGAAGTGTTCAGAAGCATATTCAGCTTCAATAGTGCTTCATTGCTGAGCGGCTCATCCAGTGTCACGATCTGGTTCTTTACAATGTTGCCTTCCATCACGATCACAACGATCAGCTGATGGTCATCAACCTGTGAAAGCTGGATAAATTTTAATTTGTTCCCGTTGTAAGTCGGAGTCGAAATCATCGTCGCATAATTCGTGTTGTTCGCAAGAACCTTTGCAACCTGCTTCAGAAGTTCTTCCATCTTGTCAGCCTTCTCAAGCATCTGACCTTTGATTTCGGTAATCTCCTGTTCTTTCTGGCTCATCAGCATATCCACATACCATCTGTAACCTTTATCCGACGGAATCCTTCCTGCTGATGTGTGAGGCTGCATGATATAACCAAGCTCTTCGAGATCTGCCATCTCATTCCGAATCGTTGCCGAACTTAAATTCAGATCCGTATACTTGGAAATCGTTCTGGATCCCACAGGCTCTCCGGTCTCAAGATAGTTCTTAATGATTGCATGTAAGATCTTCGTCTTCCGCTCACTAAGTTCCTGTATGGCTTCCATATGCTACCTCCTTTTTGTTATTAGCACTCGTTATGTCTGAGTGCTAACATTTTCTACGCTTATAAATGTACCACTTACTATTCACTTTGTCAACAGGGTTTATGATTTTTTTATTTTTAGTCCGGTTCCACCCGGATATGCTGTCGGATTCCAATTCAATCGGCAAACCATTCCGATGAGCCTCTGAAAGCGAACATTATGTCAGCAAAGGCTTCCATAATGTTCTGAGTCTCATCTCCATTGCCTCAAATGAATTGGAATCCGACAGCATATCCGGGTGGAACCTCACTCAAGCCTATAATAATCGACTTGATTTGGGCGCTTATAGGACATACTATAAAGGATTTACTTGCTTCTTTAACAATACTGTATTGCGTGGGGCGGGACTTAATGGCTGCGCCATTTTCGTCCGCAAATATTGGGATCGGACTGTTTGAAGATGATGCATTTTCTACTTTCTGGGACTACGCTGTTTTTGTCTGCGAATTTTGAGATGAGGCTGTTTTGAGATGATGCATTTTCTACTTTCTGGAAGCTCCACACTTCCACTTAACCAACAACTGGCTGGAGCATCCGGTTTTTTCCGCACATCATCAGACTGGGGCATCCCGTCTGTATGTTTTCTGTCTTCCAGAAAGAGGGTGGGGAGTTTGGGAGGAAAGGGGGCGGGGCGACCAGGCAGAAAAGAAGGGATTCCAATTCATTTGAGGCAATGTAGATGAGACTCAAATCATTGTGGAAGCCATTGCTGACACAATGATTGTTTTCGGAGGCTCATCGGAATGGTTTGCCGATTGAATCGGAATCCCTTCTTTTCTGCCTGAACCGCCTGCTCCCTTCCTCCCAAACTCCCCACCCGACCGTCAAACCAAAAAATACACACCTCAGCCTCCCGGTCTGATGGTGTGCATTTCTTCTATTATATATAGTACATGTCTTGACTGTATTCACTGTATTCCTGATATTTTTGTTCGAGGTCAGAGAGAAACAGATTCTCAAGGATATCCTGTAGTCCTCTGTTCAGACGTTCGATAACTTCACTCTGTACAGCCTGAGCCGCAGCTCTTCCGTTCTCGGCGCCTTCTACCTCCTCTTCTTCGATGAGATAATCACCTTCCAGCGCACGTAATATTTCCGCAACCGAAATCTTTGTGGCAGGCTTCGCCAACAGGTATCCCCCCTGCGGTCCTTTCACGCTTTTAATGATTCCGGCTTTTCTGAGTGCCGCAAATACCTGTTCCAGATACTGCGGTGAAATACTGTTACGCTCTGCAATTGCTGCAAGTGCAACATGGGATTCTTTCGAGTATACGGACAGGTCGATCAGTGCCCGAAGTCCGTATCTGCTTTTCTTTGAAAAATTCATATTCTACTCCGTGAAGAGCGGTGTGGAGTAATATCTGTCTCCGGTATCCGGAAGCAGTGCCACAATCGTCTTTCCTTTGTTTTCCGGACGTTTTGCAAGTTCGATCGCTCCATAAAGTGCGGCTCCCGAAGAAATTCCTACCAGGATTCCTTCTTTCTTCGCAAGCAGCTTTCCTGTTGCAAAAGCGTCATCATTTTCTACAGTAAATATTTCATCATATACAGTTGTGTTGAGTACATCCGGTACAAATCCTGCTCCGATTCCCTGAATCTTGTGAGGACCACCTTTTCCTGTAGAAAGTACCGGTGAGCTTGCAGGCTCCAATGCAACGATCTTCACATCCGGATTCTGGGATTTCAGATATTCGCCGACACCGGTCAGTGTTCCACCTGTACCAACACCTGCGATAAACAGATCTACTTCTCCGTCTGTATCCTTCCAGATCTCTGGTCCGGTTGTCTTTCTGTGTACTTCCGGATTAGCCGGATTAACAAACTGTCCAGGGATATAGCTGCCCGGGATCTCTTTTGCAAGTTCATCTGCTTTTTCAATCGCACCCTTCATTCCCTTTGCGCCTTCTGTCAGAACAATCTCTGCTCCGTATGCTTTCAGGATGTTTCTTCTTTCTACACTCATTGTCTCCGGCATAGTAAGAATGATACGGTATCCTTTGACTGCTGCAATTGATGCAAGACCGATTCCCGTATTTCCCGAAGTAGGCTCAATGATAACAGAACCTTCTTTTAATAATCCTTTTTCCTCAGCATCCTCGATCATTGCTTTGGCAATTCTGTCTTTTACACTTCCGGCCGGGTTAAAATATTCCAGTTTCACAAGGATTCTTGCCTCTAATCCTAATTCTTCTTCAATATTTTTCACCTCTACAAGAGGAGTATTTCCAACAAGCTCTAAAGCACCATTATAAATTTTTGACATCGTAAGTTCTCCTTTCTTTCCTACTGTTTTGATAGGTTTAACTCGATGATGTCATTATATGCCTATAAAACCTATTTGTCAAGTATACTTTATATTTTTCTGATTTTCCAAATTTTACTCTTCCAGCAGAAACTCTACAAACACACTGTTGCTGACATCGATCCCCCGTTTTGTAAGCCATACTCTGTCATCATCTTGCTCAAGAAGCTTTAAGCTTTCCAGTTTGCAGATCGGTTCACCGTAAATATCCTCCAGACTTTTCCCAAAATACTCTGAAAATTCTTTTTTTGAGATTCCGTTCATTTTCCGCAGTCCAAGAAACATAAATTCCTCCATCTCCTCAGTTTCTGTCAGAAGCTCTGCCTGAAATTTGTTCCTGTAGGAATGTGCATACTCCCTTAACTGATCCGGGTTCGTGTAGCGACTCATTTTTCCTTCCAGCTTCCTGCATTTTCCAATCAGATCCCCAGGAACCAGAGATGCCGCACCAATTCCAAATCCCAGATACGGAATTCTCTCCCAATATCCCAGGTTGTGCCGGCAGGCATATCCCTCCTTAGCATAATTGGAAATCTCATAACGGTGATATCCGTTCTTCTCCATCAGCGTTTCCGTATCCCAGTACATCTGACGCTCCGCATCCTCATCCGGAAGCTTTGGTCCTTCTTTTGCCTCGTCTTCTACATATTTTTTATAGAAAGTTGTTCCCTCTTCCAAGATCAGACTATATGCAGAAATATGCTCCGGGGAAAGTGCCATTACCTGCTCCAGTGTACGCCTCCAGCTTTCCACCGTCTGCCCCGGAATTGCCGAGATCAGGTCTACATTGATATTTGAAAAGCCATTGGCTCTCGCCAGATGATATGCTTCCCGAAATTCTTCATAAGTATGGATTCTTCCAAGCAGACGAAGTTCCTCATCATTGACCGACTGCAGACCGATACTCAGACGGTTCACCCCTGCCTGTCTGTACTTTCGCAGTTTTTCTTCCGTTACCGTTCCCGGATTCATTTCCATAGTGATCTCTGCGTCCTCATCCAACGTAAATATTTCCCTGACCGTATCCATCAGCCGCCCAATCTGCTCACCGGTAAGAAGAGATGGGGTTCCGCCTCCGAAAAAAATGGAAATCACCCTGTAATTCTGCACTGTATCCGGACATTTTCTGATCTCGTCGACCAGCATTTTCACATATTCCTCTTTTTCCTTTTCTCCGGCCGGACCGGAAAGGAAATCACAATATGCACATTTTTTCACACAAAACGGAATATGAATATATAGTTCTAAAGGCTGCATCTGCTTTTCTCCTTTTCTGTGCAAAAGGCAGGAACTTTTCCTCGGAAACCGCTCCTGCCTTTTTGTGTATACGATGAGCCAAGTACAGATTTGTGCTTGCACAAGAATCTGTACTTGGCGAATGTACATCATCGAGCTGTTAAGCGAGATAGTGTACAAAGTATACGAATCGAGTAGGAGTCAGCCTGCTCGATTATCTTTTGTCTGTCTATTTGTCGTCCAGTTTTAATACACTCATAAATGCCTTCTGTGGAATTTCTACATTTCCAACCTGGCGCATACGCTTCTTTCCTTCCTTCTGCTTTTCCAGAAGCTTCTTCTTACGGCTGATATCACCGCCGTAGCACTTGGCAAGTACGTCCTTACGCATGGCTCTTACTGTCTCACGGGCAATGATCTTGCTTCCGACAGCTGCCTGGATCGGAATTTCAAAAAGCTGTCTCGGAATCTCTTCTTTGAGCTTCTCACACATCTTTCTTCCTCTCTCATAAGCACTTCCCGCAAATACAATAAAGGAAAGAGCATCCACTTCTTCTTTGTTGATCAGGATGTCCAGCTTGACCAGATCAGATTTGACATAGCCGAGCATTTCATAGTCAAAAGACGCATAACCGCGGGATCTGGATTTGAGCGCATCAAAGAAATCATAGATGATCTCATTCAGAGGCAGGTGGTATTTCAATACCGCTCTGGTCTCTTCGATGTATTCCATTCCCTGATATTCGCCACGTCTTTCCTGACACAGATCCATGATTGCACCGATAAATTCGGATGTCACCATAATCTCTGCTTTTACCATCGGCTCTTCCATAAAATCAATTTCTGACGGATCCGGAAGATTAGACGGATTGGTCAGGTCGATCACTTCTCCGTTGGTCTTGTGCACCTTGTAGATAACGCCCGGCGCAGTTGTCACCAGATCCAGATTGTATTCTCTTTCCAGTCTCTCCTGAATGATCTCCAGATGCAAAAGTCCAAGGAAACCACAGCGGAAACCAAATCCCAGCGCAAGAGAGGTCTCCGGTTCAAACTGAAGTGCCGCATCGTTGAGTTGCAGTTTTTCCAGTGCATCTCTCAGATCCGGGTATTTGGAGCTGTCTGCCGGATACATTCCGCAGTACACCATCGGGTTGACCTTTTTATATCCCGGAAGAGGCTCAGAACATGGATTTTCCGCACCTGTTACGGTATCACCCACACGGGTGTCCTTTACATTTTTCAGGCTGGCTGTAAAATATCCAACCATTCCTGCTGAAAGCTCATCGCAAGGGATAAACTGTCCGGCACCAAAATATCCAACCTCCACAACATCAGCAGTTGCACCTGTCGCCATCATATGAATCGGCATTCCTTTCGTGATACATCCTTCTTTGATACGGCAGAATACGATAACGCCTTTATACGGATCATAGAGAGAATCGAAAATCAGTGCCTGAAGCGGTGCATCTGGATCTCCTGTCGGAGAAGGGATCTTTGTCACGATCTGTTCCAGAACCTGATCTACATTAAGCCCTGTCTTTGCCGAGATCAGTGGTGCATCCTGCGCTTCAATTCCGATCACATCTTCAATCTCTTCGATCACACGCTGCGGCTCTGCGCTTGGAAGATCGATCTTGTTGATAACCGGCATGACATCCAGATCATGGTCCAGTGCCAGATATACATTTGCCAGTGTCTGCGCTTCTACGCCCTGTGCCGCATCAACGACCAGGATCGCTCCATCACAGGCTGCAAGACTCCGTGACACTTCATAGTTAAAGTCTACGTGTCCCGGAGTATCGATCAGATTAAAGATATATTCCTCCCCATCCTTTGCCTTATAAACCGTGCGGACTGCCTGTGATTTGATTGTGATACCACGTTCTCTTTCCAGATCCATGTTATCCAGCACTTGTGCCTGCATCTCTCTGCTGGTCAGAAGACCTGTCTGTTCGATAATACGGTCCGCCAGTGTGGATTTTCCATGGTCAATATGTGCAATAATACAAAAATTCCGAATCTTTTTCTGATCCATATGCATATTTTCAGTCTCTCCTTTTTCTTCTTATCTATATCTGATTACTTTTCCCGTTTGCTACTGTACTGCACCAGAAAGAGTTCCACCGAGAGGATATCTCCCATCTTTCCGGTTTTTACATCTTCTTCCGTCTGTACACCGGCTTCTACGATCCCACGCAGCTCTTTCCTGGTAAATGCCTTCGCCTGTGCCCGGTACTTTCCTACCAGGAATGGCATGATTCCCACCTTGGCGGCAATCTCTTTTGGCGGAACCCCAGTACGGTCCATCTCTTTTACCTCCATCAGGATACGGAACTGTCTGGTCAGCAGGTAGAGGATCCGCATCGGCGGTTCCTTCAGTGTCAGAAGATCATAATAGTAATCCAGCGCTTTTTTCTGCTCTTTTGCTGCAACCGCATCTACCATATCAAAAATATGGTTTCCGATCTGCGTAGTACAGATTTCATCAATATCTGCTGCCGTGATCTCCGTGTGGTTCATGCAGTAACAGAATAATTTTTCCAGCTCCTGCCCGAGATTCTCCATGTCATTACCAGTCTTTGCAAGCAGATAGCGCACTGCTGCCTCCGACATCTGAAGCTTCTCCTTTTTCGCCATCCCAAGGATCCAGCGGATCAGTGTCTTTTCATCCTGCCGCTTCAGTTCTACAATATGACCTTTCTCCTTGATCGCCTTGTAGAGCTTTCCTCTCTTATCCAGCTCTGATTCCACAAAGATCATATAAGTGGTCTCCGGCATGTTCTTCAGATATTCTGCCAGCTCCGGTGTCGCATTTTTCAGAAAACCGGTATTTTCCAGAACGATCAGCCTGCGCTCTGCAAAAAAAGGTAAGGTCTCGGCAAGGTCGATAATCTCCTTCGGGTTCGTGTTCTTTCCCTCAAAATAACGATAATTCATCGTGTCACCTTCCGGAACCATCGCTTTGACGAAACGGTTTTTATATAATTTTTTTAGATAAGCTTCTTCTCCGTACAGAAGATAAATCTGCTTAAACTGTCCTGTCTTTAAATCTTCATTCAAACTTTTCATGGACTTTGGATACCATATTCCCTTCCATCTGTATACATACTGACAGCACCTCTGTCTTTCGTATTATATAGGCTTACGCCCCATTTTGCAAGTCTTTCCAGTGTTTCCGCATGCGGATGTCCATAACGGTTTTCTTTTCCGGATGAACAGAATGCTGCCCGTGGTCGGATCACTTCCAGAAGCTCTTCGCCGGTCGCATTTCTTGATCCGTGGTGTCCGACTTTCAGCAGATCATAACACGCCGGAAGTTCTCCTTTTTTCCGGAGATTCTTTATTCTCTCTGCCAACAGCTCTTCTCCGGTATTTTCCAGATCTCCGGTAAAAAGCATGGTAATTTTTCCATATTGCAGGTGAAGTACCAGAGAATTTTCATTTCCATTTTCAGATGGCTCACCTTCTCCAGGCCAGAGACAACGCATCTTCAATTTTCCAGACAGAAAAATAGTATCCATCTCCATTACCCGTACCTTCGTTCCTGCCTCTTCTGCCAGATTACATAATTTAATAAGCCTTTCATCCCAATATTTCTGTTCCGGAAAAATCAGATACTGGATTTCTACTCCATACTTTCTCCGTTCCAGAAGTTCTTCCACTGCATTTAAGTGATCCACATCCCCATGCGTCACCCACACATAATCCAGCCTCTTCACGCCCCGGAATTTCAAAAATGGTTCCAACCGGTATCTTCCTGCTGCATCTACCGAACTGCTTCCGCCGTCGATCAGGTAATTTTTTCCGTTTCCGTCCCGAAAGAAAAAACAGTCGCCCTGTCCCACATCCAGCATAGTCAGCTCCATCTGCCCTCGTTTCCACTTTGGGATCCCGAGCAGGATGAGCAGGATCCCAGCTGTCACAAGCTGTCTTACCACCTGTTTCCCGGTTTGTCTTCCCTCTTTCTTTTCCTTCCTTTTTCTCCACAAATAAAATAGAAGAACCCCATAATAACAGGCAATCTGCCAGAGCCGTGGTCTTCCCGGAATCCACCTTGCCCCCGGAAGTTCCAGGAGCAGACCGCTCCCTTTTTCATAAAAAAGCAAAATCCACTCTGTTATTTTCCAAAGTGCGCTCTGCATTATATCTCCTGCCCCACACGGAATCAGCATGACTGCCATCCCTGCACTCCCGCAAAGCAGAAGCACGGATGCCATCGGAATTACCAGAAGATTCCAGGCTGGCGCATACAGGCAGGTTTCATAATAGTGCCACAATGTAACTGGCAGCAGAAAAAACCAGAGCCTCACCGACATCCGGACACTGTCTGAAAATCTGCCTTTTTTATTTCCCGAACCAATCAGATAGATACCGAGAACCGCAGCAAAAGAAAGCTGAAACCCTGCCGTAAAAAGCCGCAACGGATTTGTCAGAAGCAAACCAATTTCCGCAATCCCAAGTGCCGTCAATCCATCGTATTCCCTTCCTGTCAGCTCTGCTCCCATCCGGATCAGAAACATGGTAAACGCCCGCAATGCCGAAACACTCATTCCGGTCATCACCACATAGCTCCCAAGAAGCAGACTTCCCACTACACCGGCCTGTAAAATAGAAAATCCGGTTTTCCTAAGCCCCCGGTAAAGTCCGTTGCCAAAAAAAGAAATATGCAGACCGGATATGGCAAGCAGATGCCCGATCCCTGCCACCCGGTAAAGTTCTTTTACTTTCTCTTCTGTATAAAAAGAATCTCCCAGAAGAACCGCACACAAAATACCCCCTCGACGCTTTCCCATCTCTCTGCAGATCTCATCTGCGGTCCGGTTCCTAAACTGCCACAGCTTTTCCCGGAAGGAAGTCTTTTTCACCTGTTTTTCCAGAACCTTCCCTTTCCATAAGACTGCCTGGATATTCTGCTGCTTATAATAATTTTTCTGGTCAAAATTGCCCGGATTGGCCGCCGGATCAAAAAATCCCACATTGCCTTTAACCAGGATCCGCTGTCCGATTTCCGGACCATTTCCCTTTTCATCCAGATAAACAAGCAGCCTCTCGTCAGCGACTGCTTTTCCATTCCCCATCTCTCTGATCTGTATTTTTTTCAGATACAGGATCAGTTTTTCTTCTTTTCTGGTTTTCTGATAAACCTCTCCTTCCACCATCACTTCTTCCGACTCTTTCCAGAGCTTCTCACACCTTGACACACCGAGTCTTCCAAAAATCTTTCCTCCCCCTGTCAGATACAGTACCAGAATCAGTCCTGCCAGAAGTATTCCGGCAAAACCAAGTCTTCGCTTGATCAACCGATCAATCCTCCTTTATCATTTCCTGGTTTCTGCTCAGAGGTTCATCCAGCTTTATACTCTCCTGATATACAATACTGCTGTCTCCGTTGATTGAAATCTGTACTTCAGAGACATTTCCACCATCGATCACTGAATTTACGATGGAATAGATCACCGTCTCCGGACTGACTCCCGGAGCAATGTTCCGAAGTCCTTCATCAAAATTCAGATAGCAGATATGATCTTTGATCGACACACCCAGCAGCTTTGTTCCTTTTGGTATGGTAGCAAGCAGTCTGTTATTGGATGGTCCTCGCATCAGCTGTTCCACTACAACCCGTTCCTTCGACTCGTTGCTGTTATACCGCACCGTATCCTCTTCCTTTTGCAGCTTTTCTCCAGATGAATCTGCATAATACAGCGTAAGCTTCATCTCCTGGAAAGAGTTAATAGAAGAGCCTGTGTTCTGTACAAAATCTTCTGCCTGCTGGTATCCATAAGTATTCCCCTTTTTATCCGTAAGTGGCGTTCCATCTACACAGATCATCACCAGATCCACTCCATCGATCTGCGTCAGTGAACGAACAAGCGCTGCCCTGCACAGAACCTCTCTTACCGTATCCATCTTTCCGTAAGCAGCATTATAGTACAGGATCAGCTTTTCATCCTCCAGAGTGTATCTCTCCAATTTTACCTTTTTCGGCAATGCCGCCTGTGCCTTCACCTCGTCATCACACTTCTGCAGCGCAGACAGCATTCCTTTTACTTCTTCGTCCACCGACTTTCCTGTTCCATCGTAGTCCTTCGGAACCAACGCCGTTCCGCTCTGGTTAATCTGGTAAATCGTGTATTTTGCATCTGCTTTCTGTTCCTTTTTTCTGCATCCCACAATGCCTGTAAGAAGACACACCGCAAGAAGAATGCTCATGATCTGGTAAATTTTTTTCATTCTTCTCATCCTTCCCTCTTGATATAAGTAAGCGGGATCCGGACTGTAAATGTCGTTCCCTCTCCCGGTTCACTGTAGACCTTGATCGCACCGCGGTGCATGACAACCGCATTTCTTGCAATCGAAAGCCCAAGACCGGTTCCGCCGATCTCACGAGAATGGGATTTGTCCACACGGAAAAATCGCTCGAATATATGATCCGCATCTTCTTTCGGAATCCCGATTCCAGAATCCGCAACCTTCAGATAAAAATACTTATGATCCGCATTTAACGACACGTGTACCCATCCGTTCTCTTTATTGTACTTGATCGCATTTTCCACCAGATTCGTGATCACAAGTGCAATCTTTACCTCATCAATCTCCGCTGTCACCGGACGAAAACTCTCAAATACCAGCTCAATATTACTTTTTGCCGCAAGTGGCTGTAATCTTTTGAGAATCCGTTCTACCAGTTCATTAACATCCTGACTCTTAATATTTAAGTTTGCACCCTTCTTATCCAGTTTTACAAGATCCAGAAGGTCATTGATGATCTTATTCTCCCGCTCGATTTCTTCGGACAAATCACCCATGAATTCCCGGTAAATCTCCGTCGGTGCATCCGGCTGCATCAGCAGTGAATCCGCCAGCACCTTCATAGAGGTCAACGGTGTCTTCAACTCATGGGATACATTTGCCACGAACTCTTCTCTCGATGCATCCAGTACTTTATAGCGGTCCCACAGCTTATTAAATGCATTGGAAATCCGTTCCGTTTCATCGTAAGCATTTTCATGGAGATAATTATCTCCATAGCCTCCTGCCATCTCCTCGATCGATTGAGACATCCTTTTCAGCGGCCTTACAAGCAGCATACCGATGATTGCTGATAAAAAGATCCCGATAATACTGATTGCAACCGTTGCAATTCTTGCCTTTGACTGCAATGCCTCTACATTGTCACGCAGACTGTCTGTAGAAACACTGACCAGAATCATTCCTTTTACCGGCTCTTCCCCTTTTTTGACCGGGACTGCCACTTCAATGTACCGGCTCTTTCTGTCATAACTTGCCGGCTTCTCGCCGCGGAAGCATTTGACTACATCCTCGGAAATGATCGTCTTTCCCTCCTCCAGATCATAGGTATCTTCCACAATCCGGAATTCATCATCAATAACAAGCACTCTTCCATTGTAAATATTGGATAACTGTGATAGTTCTGTATCGATCACATCAGAAACTCCCGTTTTCAGATAATCAGAATTGACCAGCTGATTACTCAGAATCGTACACTGGTTTTGAATCTCTGCTGTGCGCACGGATACGGTTCTCTGATCATAGCTTTGCAGAATCGCATTCATCAGGATCACACTGGATAATATGACAAATACGCTCAGGATCACCGTTACCCGCACTTGCAGACTTTTTATGAATTTTGGTACAAAAAATTTAACCCCTGAAATAATAGCCAACTCCCCACTTTGTGTAAACGTATTTCGGATCACTTGGATTTACTTCAATCTTCTCGCGCAGTCGTCTGATATGTACATCTACCGTTCTTGCATCTCCCGGATACTCATATCCCCAGACAATATTCAAAAGACTTTCCCTGCTGTAAACCTTGTTCGGATTCATTGCAAGAAGCTCCAGAAGATCAAATTCTTTTGCGGTAAGATTCAGTTCCCTGTCCCCGGAAAAAACTCTCCGGCTTTCACAGTCGATCTTCAGATCTCCCTTTACCACAACTTTACCGCTCGCGCTCATCCCGTCTTTTTTAGCGACCCTGCGCATGATTGCCTTCATTCTGGCCTTAACCTCAAGAATGTTGAACGGCTTTGTGATGTAATCATCTGCGCCATATTCCAACCCGAGGATCTTGTCCATATCCTCGCCCTTCGCAGTGAGCATGATGACCGGTACATCTGAGAAATCACGGATCTGTCTGCATACTTCAAATCCATCGTATTTTGGAAGCATGACATCCAGAAGAATCATATCATACTCTTTTCTTTTTACCATCTCAAGTGCTTCCTCACCGTCGTATGCGCAGTCAACTTCCATATCATCCTGTTCCAGGCTGAATCTCAGTCCTTTCACGATCAGCTTTTCATCATCTACTACCAATACTTTTCTGCCCATCTTGCGCACTCCTCTACTCTACCGTTATCTGCTCCCGGATCTTCTGAAAGATTCCTTCCTTGATCCCGTCCACTTTCTTCAAATCCTCTATCTTCCTGAATCCACCGTTTGTCTCTCTATAAGCAATAATTGCTTCCGCGCGGGACTCGCCAATCCCGCTTAAGCTTAAAAGTTCAGCCTTTGTCGCGGTGTTCAGGTTTATTATTCCTGTGTCTTTTCCCATCCCGGCATCTGCCATATCCGATGGTGAACCTTCTTCTTTCAAAGTCTGTTCTTCTTCTCTGGATGGCACATAAATCCTTTGTCCATCTGTCAGATGTGCTGCCTGATTCAGATAAACCTGTCCTGCTGCCTCCGTCAGACCTCCCGCTGCTTCTATGGCATGCGTGATGCGGTCTCCTTCCTGCAGTTCATATACACCGGGTGATGCCACCTCGCCACATACATACACCCAGATCGAACCTTCTTTTTCTTCACCACCCGGATCTGCTTTTGCCTTATCCGGCTTTTCTTCGGCAGCCTTTGATTCTGCCTCGTTTTTCTTATCCCCGGCATCCGCTTCTGCAGCAGCCACACTGGTAAAGGTCTCTTTTTTTTCATGGCATGCTGACAGCATACAGCTGATTCCAAGGAAAATTCCACATATTTGATATAAAATCCGTCTTCTTTTCCGCATACATACTCCTTTTCCGCAGAGCATGTCCCCTCGTACTTCCAAGACATGATTATTGTAACGAATTTTTTTCCAAAAGACAACCTATTTCCACTGAAAAATTGTCGTGCCGATCAGAGCGATCCCCATACCGATCACTTTTCTCCAGGAAAATGGCTCTTTTTCCACACCAAATAATCCCACCAGTTCAATCAGATACGCCACAATAAGCTGAGACATAACGATCAGAAGTGCCGCCTTTGCAGGCCCGAGCTGCGCCATACTTTTGATCACGGTCCAGGTGATCCCTGCTCCGATCACACCGCCAAGCAGCATATATTTAGGCTGCACCTCTCCTATCGTGGCAATACTGTCCCTTCCCATGATCAGCCACATTACCAGGCAGATGGCAAATGCACTAAGCTGCACCCAGGCATTGCTCACCCACATTCCTGTCGTCTTTGTTACCTGTGTGTTAAATACCCCCTGCACACTCATCAGCGCTCCCGACAGCAGGGCAATAAAAAATCCGGTCATCTTTCATACCTCCTTTTCTTCTGAAAGTATATCCGATGACCGGCTCTTTTATTCTCTTATTTTTATCAGGCACCGACTTTATGCAAGTGCTTTTTTCAGGATCTCTGCCATCTCATCTACCTGTTCTTTACCGATAACAAGCGGTGGGATCATTCGGATCACATCTGTTCCAGCTCCGATGATCAGAAGTCCTTCTTCCAACGCTTTGGCTGTCACTTCACCCAGCGGCTTGGTGATCTGAAGTCCCTGGATCAATCCTCTTCCCTTTACTTTAACGGCTGCATCGCAGGTATCCACGATTTCCTGCAGTTTCTGTGTCAGATATGGTGCGATTTCATTGACATGATCGAGCATATGCTCTTTTTCAAAGATCTCAATAGTCTTGCTGACCGCAGCACAGCAAAGTGGGTTTCCACCATATGTAGTTCCGTGATCTCCCGGTACCAGCGAATTATCTGCAACTTCTTTTGTCATCGCAAATGCGCCGACCGGAACACCGCTTCCGATTGCTTTCGCCATTGTCATGATATCCGGTGTGATTCCCATCTGCTGCCATGCAAACCATGCACCGCTTCTTCCCATACCACACTGTACTTCATCGCAGATCATCAGGATTCCGTTCTCATCACAGATCTTACGGATTCCCTGCATAAATTCTTTTGTCGCTGCGTTGATTCCGCCTTCGCCCTGGATTGTTTCCAGAATGATCGCGCAGGTCTTATCATTTACCAGTGCTTTTACACTGTCAAGATCATTGTAGATTGCAAAATGTACACCAGGCATAACCGGTTCAAATGGCTCTCTGTATTCTTTGTGTCCGGTAAGTGCTACTGCACCCATACTTCTGCCGTGGAATGAATTCTCCATTGCAATAAATTCATAACGTCCGGTTTTTTTTGTGTACGCATATTTTCTTGCAGTTTTGATCGCACCTTCGATTGCTTCTCCACCACTGTTTGTGAAGAATACCTTGTACATACCGGTGATCTTTTTCAGATCTTCTCCTGCTTTACCGCAGGTTGTATTATAATACAGGTTTGATGTATGGATCATCTTGTCAATCTGAGCCTTTAATGCATCATTAAATTCCTTGTTGTTATATCCCAGAGAAGATACTGCATATCCTGCTGAGAAATCCAGATATTTCTTTCCTTCCGGATCATAGAGGTATGCGCCGTCTCCATGGTCCAATACAACCGGATAACGGTTATAAGTTTTTAAAATCGCGTCGTCCTCTTCCTGCATATACTGATTTGCCATAAGAATTACCTTCTTTCTTTGTCTTCCCTTTAATCTTCTTCACCGTTTCTTAAAATTGCAGTTCCGATACCTTTCTTCGTGAAAATCTCAAGAAGCAGGCAGTGCGGAATTCTTCCATCCAGAATATGGACTCTGGACACTCCGTTTTCAATCGCTCCTACACAGTTCTGCAGTTTCGGGATCATTCCTCCGGAAATTGCTCCGCTTTCGATCAGTTCATTCGCCTGATCTACAGTAAGAGCTGTGATCAGAGAAGATTTATCCTCGTAGTCTCTGTATACCCCTTCAATATCAGAGAGGAACGCAAGCTTCTCAGCATGAACCGCTTTTGCGATCGAATAAGCTGCATCATCCGCATTGATATTATAAGTGTTGTAATCATCATCGATTCCGACCGGGCATACGATCGGGAGAAAATCTTTATCCAGAAGATCCAGAAGAACCTCTGCATTGACCTTCTTGATATCTCCTACAAATCCAACGTCCTGTCCTGTCATGGAAAGTTTTTTATCAACTCTTAAAAGTCCGCCGTCTTTTCCACTGACACCGATAGCACGCACACCAAGTTCTTCGACCATACGAACTAGATTTTTATTAACCTTGTTCAGTACCATCTCTGCAATTTCCATGGTCTCTGCGTCCGTCACACGAAGTCCGTCGATGAATTTCGGCTCCATTCCGGCTTTACTTACCCATTTACTGATCTCTTTTCCACCGCCGTGAACGATGATCGGTTTGAATCCAACCAATTTCAAGAATGTAACATCCTTGATGACATTTTTCTGGAGTTCTTCGTCCAGCATTGCACTTCCACCGTATTTTACAACGATGATCTTACGGTTGAAACGCTGAATATAAGTAAGCGCCTCAATCAGAACTTCTGCTTTGTCCAGATACTGCTGCATATCCTGATCCATTTTGCTTACCTCCTAGCTTCTGTAATCTGCATTGATGTCAATATATCCGTGAGTCAGGTCACATCCCCATGCGGTTGCGCTTTCGCTTCCCATCTTCACATCAGCAACTGCTTTTACTTCTTCCTGTGAGAGGATCTCCGTTGCTTTTTCTTCACTGTAATCTACCGCTGTACCATTTTCGATAATCTGGATCTTTCCTGCCTTGCTCTCGAAGAACAGATCCACCTTTTCCGGGTCAAACTGTGCTCCGGAATATCCCATTGCACAGAGGATTCTTCCCCAGTTTGCATCATGTCCTGCAATTGCTGCCTTGGTAAGATTTGAGCATACGATTGATTTTGCAAGTGTCTTTGCAGTCTCTTTTGTATCTGCGCCAACTACAGTTACTTCAAATAAAGCAGTTGCTCCTTCTCCGTCCCCTGCGATCTTCTTTGCAAGGTATTCGTTGATCTCATGCAATGCTTCTGCAAAGGTCTTATAGCTTTCACTGTCTACCGTGATCACTTCATTTTCAGCCATTCCGTTTGCAAGAAGAACTACAGAATCATTTGTAGAAGTATCTCCGTCTACGGAAATCATATTGTATGTATCATTGACATCATCACTGAGGGCTTTCTGAAGTGCCTCTTTTGTGATTGCTGCATCTGTTGTGATAAAGCTGAGCATGGTGCACATATTCGGATGGATCATACCAGATCCTTTTGCCATACCACCGATGGTAACGGTCTTTCCGGCAACCTCGATCTCTACTGCGATCTGTTTTTCACAGGTATCAGTCGTCATGATTGCTTTTGCTGCCTCAGTTCCGTTTGCCAGTGTATCATTTTTCTTTTCAGCAAGAGCCTTTACCCCTGCCACGATGCGATCAATTGGAAGCTGCTTTCCGATGACACCGGTCGATCCAATCAGTACACCGTCTGCATTAATTCCAAGAGCTTCTGCTGCCGCATCTGCTGTGTCCTTGCAGTAGCCAAATCCTTCCGCACCGGTACATGCATTGGCAATTCCGGAATTGACGATCACAGCCTGTGCTTTCGCACCACTCTTTACAACCTGCTGATCCCATTTTACGCATGCTGCCTTTACAACGTTTGTAGTAAATGTTCCTGCACATTCACATGGAACCTGGCTGTAGATCATTGCCATGTCGGTTCTGTCCTGATATTTGATCTTTGCTGCTGTTGATGCTGCCTCAAATCCTTTTGCTGCGGTCACACCGCCTTCGATAATCTTCATCGTATATAGCCTCCTTTAGCCCTCTTCGATAAATGCTGTAATATTTTCCTCATTTAAAACAAACTCATAGTAGTTGACATCCGGTCTCTTGGTCCATCCGATCGTATTCCAGAACGTATTGCCGATATCATTCTTGGTAAATGCGATCAGTGTGATCTTGTTGATATGTTCCTCTTTCAGAGCTGACATTGCATAGGCAACCATGCTCTTTCCGATCCCATGACAGCGGTACGCCGGATCTACACATACATGATAAAAACATCCGGTTCTTCCGTCGTGTCCGCAGAGGATTCCTCCTACTACTTTTCCGTCTATTTCGGCGATTACACTGGTTGTCGGATTCCTTTTCAGGAATCGTTCCACGCCTTCTTTTGAATCATCTATGCTCCGGATTCCAAATCCTTTGATCCGCATCCAAAGTGCATGAAGCTGGTCATAATCTTCTACTGTCATCGCACGAATAATTGTTGTCATATATTTTCCATTCCTTTTCTTTTTCTGCCGTGTTCTACGGGAACATCGGAACCAGATCAAGGCCTTCACTTTCCGGAAGTCCAAAGATCAGGTTCATGTTCTGTACAGCCTGTCCTGCTGCACCTTTTACCAGGTTGTCGATCGCACCCATCATAATGATACGGTTTGTTCTCGGATCGATCTTAAACCCGATATCGACATAATTGCTTCCTTCTACCCATTTTGTTTCCGGGTAAACATCTTTCTCCAGAACGCGGACAAATTTTTCATTTGCATAATATTTATCGTAAACTGCTTTTACTTCTTCCCAGGTAACATCCTTTGTAAGCTTCGCGTACTCTGTTGCCAGGATTCCTCTGTTCATCGGAACCAGATGCGGTGTAAAGTTGATCACAACCTCTTTGCCGCTCGCATATCCAAGCTGTTCCTCGATCTCCGGTGTATGTCTGTGTGTTGCCACACCGTATGCTTTCATATTCTCATTGACTTCACAGTACAGGTTCGGAACCTTTGCCCCTCTTCCTGCTCCGGATGTTCCGGACTTGGCATCAATGATCAGCGTATCCATATCGATCAGTCCTTCTTTTGCCAGCGGATAAGCAGTCAGGATGGAGCATGTTGTATAGCATCCAGGATTGGCAATCAGTCTTGCGCCTTTGATATCTTCTCTGTTCACTTCACACAGTCCGTAAACTGCTTCTTCGATAAACTGCGGGCTCTTGTGCTCAATACCGTACCATTTTTCGTAAGTCTTGACATCTTTGATACGGAAATCTGCGCTCAGGTCGATGATCTTAACCTTTGATAAGATTTCTTCATTAACTAATGATGCGCACAGTCCCTGTGGAGTTGCTGTGAAAATCACATCTACCTGATCTGCAAGTTGTTCCATATTATCATCTAAACATACCGCATCTACGATCTGAAACATATTGCGGTATACATCTGCATATTTCTTATCGATATAGCTTCTTGAGCCAAACCATTTAATTTCTACGTCTTTATGTCCTGTTAAAATGCGAACCAGTTCTCCTCCGGCGTAACCGGTAGAACCGATGATTCCTGCTTTAATCATGTAAACCATCCTTTCGTAAATGCCGTATTTGTGTATAGATAGGCATAATCATAAATACTATAAACCCATTAATCCCTATTGTAAAGGGGTTCGCGGGAATTGGGGGAATGTTTTTTTGATTGGTGCGGGGACGCTCCTGCGCGAAATATGTTTGCACGCAACCGCGCTTGCGCTTGCCATGCATGCCTAAAGAAATATCCAGTGGATATTTCTTCGGCGCGTCTCAAACGCAGCGGTACTAGGCTCGGCTTTGCTTGCGCTCGCCTTGCCAAGTGCCGGCGTTTTCGAGGGGTTGCTTAGCAAAGATATTTCGCGCAGGAGCTGTGCACTGACGAATGGGAACATTCTCCAATTGGGTGGGGCTGATGCTTGTCGACTCATTGTGGTGCAACGGGCGGGCGAGGCGGCGTCAAACTTCCTGCCTCATGCTTGACAGCATGAGGATTGGAAGTTTGACACCTGTCTCCCTTGGGAATGAAAGAATTCCATGTGATTTCAGCCGAGTTTTGGTTCAGCCTATCTTAAAAAACAATTATTATTCTATCTATTTTATTTTCCGATTGGTTTAGTATACATGGTTTTATTTGGTAAAGCAAGTGGTTTTTTGATTTTTATGCATGTTTCTGTGTATTTTCATGTATAATTTCTTATTTTTATGCATTTATATTTATTTTTATGCATTGTTATGCATTTTTATTATTATAAGATGCATTAGGTCTGTATTCTTTTTATTGACTATTTTAGGAAAATTCAATTAGTATTAAGGAAGTGATTGTAAAGGAGTTGTTATTTTATGGAACGGGATCTTACTTCGGGGAGTGTTTTTCGGAATGTGATTTATTTTTCGCTACCTTATTTTTTATCTTATTTTTTGCAGACGCTTTATGGGATGGCGGATCTTTTTATTGTTGGGCAGTTTGATGGGGTTGCCAGTACAACAGCTGTTTCGATTGGAAGCCAGGTGATGCATATGTTGACGGTGATGATCGTGGGGCTTGCGATGGGGGCTACGGTTTCAATCGGGCAGTCTATTGGAGCGGGCGATAAGAAAAGGGCTTCTGTGTTTGTGGGAAATACGGTGATTTTGTTTATGGGAATTTCTCTGGTGCTGGCGGTTTTGCTTCTGTTTTTTGTGAAGCCGGCTGTTGCCGTGATGTCTACACCTGCGGAGGCTGTGTCAGGAACGGCAGCTTATCTGACGATCTGTTTTCTCGGGATTCCTTTTATTACGGCGTATAATGTGATCAGTTCGATTTTCCGCGGACTGGGGGATTCTAAAAGTCCGATGTATTTCATCGCAGTTGCATGTGCGGTGAATATTATACTGGATTATCTGTTTATCGGATTTTTCCATCTGGGAGCTTCCGGTGCTGCGCTTGGCACAACACTTTCCCAAGCGTGCAGTGTTCTGTTTGCACTGATTGCCATTAAACGTAAGCAGACCGGACTTTCTCTTTCCGGAGACTGTTTCCGCCCACAGAAAAAACCGCTTGGCAAAATTCTGAATATTGGAATTCCGGTAGCGCTTCAGGACGGATTTATTCAGATTGCTTTCATTATTATTACGATCATTGCCAACCGGCGCGGACTGAACGCAGCCGCTGCTGTCGGCATTGTGGAAAAAATCATCAGCTTTCTGTTCCTGATTCCGTCTTCCATGCTTTCGACTGTTTCTGCACTTGCAGCTCAGAATATCGGTGCCGGAAAGTATGACCGTGCAAAGCAGACGCTTCGCTATGCCATGATGATCGCCATTGGATTTGGCCTGGTCGTCTCTATATTGATCCAGTTTATCGCAGCTCCGGTTGTCGGACTTTTCACTGCAGACGCAGCCGTTATTCTTCTCGGCGCACAGTACATTCGCGGATATATCTGGGATTGTATTTTTGCCGGCGTTCATTTCAGTTTCAGCGGATACTTCTGTGCATGCGGAAAATCTGGAATTTCATTTTTACATAACCTGATCGCTATTTTGTGCGTGCGTATTCCGGGTGTTTATCTGACTTCAAAAATTTTCCCGCATACACTGTTTCCGATGGGACTCGCAACCGCTACCGGCTCCTTATTGTCTGTGATCATCTGCATCATTGCTTACCGATGGTTATGTGAAAAATCCGGAAAATAGAATACAGGATCGGACTCTTACGGATTTCTCCAAATCATCAAAAATGGTGACTCACTACGAGCCACCATTTTTGATAATCACTTATCTGATATGCGCTTCTTCATGTGCAAGCAGCCATTCTTTCTTTTCAAGTCCACCGGCATATCCGGTCAGGCTTCCGTCGCTTCCGATGACCCGGTGACAGGGAATAATCACAGAGATCGGATTATGTCCGACCGCACCTCCGACTGCCTGCGGCGAGATACTTTTCGCGCCCCGTTTTACTGCAAGGATCTTTGCGATCTTTCCATAAGTAATGGTACATCCATATGGGATTTTTGCGATAATCTTCCATACTTCTTTCCGGAAATCACTTCCTGCAGGTGCAAGAGGAAGTTCTTCCGGATCCGGATCCTGCCCTGCAAAATACCGATCCAGCCAGTACTCTGCCTGATCCAGTACCGGCAAGTCTTTCTTCTCCTCAAAATCTTCTATAATCTTGTCCATATAGTATTTCTGTCCTTCAAACCATGCACCGACAAGTACATCCTCCCGTGCTCCAAGCGTAATTTTCCCGATCGGCGAATCATAGTAGCTTACATACAGCATTTTTCATTCTTCCCCTTTTTCATCCGTCCTGATACCCATGTTTTTGAGGATTGCGAGAGTGCAAAGCACGTAGCAATCTGGTATCAAAGGGGTCAAAATACCTTTTGACCCCAACATCTTAAAAATAAAAACAAAATTCCTTAACTTTTGTACCATTCAAATTATAAAATGGAGATTTTTTCCTGTCAATCTTCTTATCCGCAAATTTGTCCATTTCCAAAGATCACATACTTTTTTGTGGTAAGGGCTTCCTGCCCCCAGTCGCTTTCCTATGCCCAAGCGATCCGCTCATCAATCTGCCTTGCTGCTTCGTCTCCCCGGATCTCTACCCCTTTTGCCGAAAGCCGGTCACAGATCACCGGAAACGCCTCCTCTGCAATTTTCCGGATTCTGTTTTCATTTAGAAGAAGCCGGTCGATCAGTGGCTCTGTCATCTTATTTTTTCTTGCAAGCATAATATCCTTTTGGTTTTCTTCTATTATATATGCCTGTTTGACAGAACCAGCCGGCTTCTCACTGATTCCAAGGACATTTTTTCCGATACCGACTGCACCGGAAGATACTACGATTATCTCTTTTCCTTTAGGGTAGCTCTTAATTCCATTTCGTTTTTCCTCTTTTCAATTCATATTCTTAGTAGGTATAAATAAAAGAAGCAGAAAAAGAGTATGCGGCGATACCTTTTTCTGCTTCTTTTTTCACTATCGAATCATAATACTTCAATGACTGAACAAAACCTATCACTTTTTCATTCCATCCGAAATGAACATTTTGAGCTATATATATTGGATACACGCATTCCCTGATCTGCAATATTGAATTTTCTGTTCTGTGCCCTTGAAGGACACGGTCGATGCGGGAATGTAGGAATGAAAAATACACTGCCTTCTGCAGGCAATGTCAGAACGAAATCAAATATGTTATTCTTATTCATTTTATGCATATCACTCATCTCGCCGGTTCCTTTCTTCCTTTAGCGTGTTACCTTGTTACTTTTTGTTATATTTTACGGATTTTTGTGCAAATGTCAAGTATTTTCATGATTTATCTTTATATTTTCTGTTTAATCTTCTTCTATCCTTCTTTTTTCTTATTACTCTCTTTCCTTTTTTATACATAATTATGCATATTTTATGTATATTTTTACTTTTATTTGCATAAAAATAACATTTTTAAAAGTTTTTTCATTTTATTATTGCATAAATATAAAAAATGGTGTATAGTGGGTTGTGAATTGAATACAAAAGAAAATTTTTAGGAGGTTTATATACAATGAAAGAAAAAGTAGTTCTTGCATATTCTGGTGGTCTTGATACTACCACACTGATCCCTTGGTTAAAGGAGACATTTGATTATGAAGTAATCTGCTGCTGTATCGACTGCGGACAGGGCGAAGAGCTGGATGGTCTTGATGAAAGAGCAAAACTCGCAGGTGCTTCTAAATTATACATCGAAGATATCACTGATGATTTCTGTGACAACTATATTATGCCATGTGTACAGGCAAATGCTGTTTACGAAAATGCATACCTTCTCGGAACTTCTATGGCTCGTCCGGCAATCTCCAAGAGACTTGTTGAAGTAGCAAGAAAAGAAGGTGCTACTGCTATCTGCCACGGTGCTACCGGAAAAGGAAATGACCAGATCCGTTTCGAGCTTTCTATCATGGCTCTTGCCCCGGATCTTAAGATCATCGCTCCTTGGAGAATGACAGATCTGTGGACACTTCAGTCACGTGACGATGAGATCGCTTACTGTAAAGCTCACGGAATCGATCTTCCGTTTGACGCAAGCCACAGCTATAGCCGTGACCGTAACTTATGGCACATCAGCCACGAAGGACTGGAACTTGAAGATCCATCCTGCGAACCAAATTACGCTGATCTTCTTGTTCTTGGAAATACACCGGAAAATGCACCGGATGAAGATGAATATGTAACTATGACATTTGAAGAAGGTGTTCCGAAGACAATCAACGGCGAAGCCATGAAAGTTTCTGATATCATCCGCAAACTCAACGAACTTGGCGGCAAGCATGGTATCGGTATCGTTGATATCGTTGAGAACCGTGTTGTTGGTATGAAATCCCGTGGTGTTTATGAAACTCCTGGTGGAACAATCCTGATGGAAGCTCACAAACAGCTTGAAGAACTGGTTATCGACCGTGCTACCATGGAAGTTAAGAAAGATCTTGGCAACAAACTCGCTCAGGTTGTATACGAAGGAAAATGGTTCACACCACTTTGTGAAGCTCTTCGTGCTTTCGTAAAATCTACCCAGAAATATGTTACAGGTGAAGTTAAATTCAGACTTTACAAAGGAAATATCATTAAAGCCGGAACTACTTCTCCATACTCACTTTACAATGAATCTCTGGCAAGCTTCACAACCGGTGATATGTACGATCATCATGATGCAAGCGGATTCATCACTCTGTTCGGACTTCCGCTGAAGGTTCGTGCGATGAAGAATCTTGAGGTAAACAACAAATAATTGTATATCCCAATACTGACAGATTTAAAGGACGTTGATATGAAATTATCAGCGTCCTTTTTCTGAGCAAGCCAACGCTTAAAAGGTTCCGCTTTTGGCGAGGGTCTACATGAAATGTAAGTTTCACTCCAACAGGCTCGTCAGGCATAAAATGTCATTTTTATAATTATGCTATAGTAGTTATCAGCCATTTATGATTCATATAAAGGCATATCCACCCCGTATTCTCTATCAATCCCCATACAGATCTGCTCAAATATCTGATTTGGCAGATATACACCTTACTTTCCGCTTTCAGGCAGCTCTCCCAGTGATAGTTTCCCCGGCACAACGCAGTTCCAAGACCGGGAGACGCGCGCAAAGTGAGATCATATTTCAGGCGATACTCCCCCGGTTTTATTTCGGGAAGTTCCTTACAAAATTGCAGATCTGGCATGAATTTCATTCCCATTTCTTCTGCTTTCTATCATTATATGATACCACAGGCACAGTCGTTCTTATTCTGTCAGTTCTTGCTCTTTAATCTTCAACCAGTCCTCTTTCCACTACATTTTCCACGGCATCCATCTGTTCCAGGATTTCTTCACGGCGTTCATCCAAAAGTAAACCTTTGTTGTATTTGTAATACATCGCACAGTCATTTTCCCGCAGGAACGCAATGCTGTACACATTACTGTTGAGTTCCGTGACAAATACTGCCATTTCCTGGCTCTCGCCGAAAGCAGATTCCAGGAATTCAAAGCAGTGATTCAGCGTTTCCAGTGTCTTATCTGCCATTTGCTCTCTCTGCTCTTCTTCGCTGTCAAATGTGGCCTTTACAGACTCAAATTCCGGAGCTTTCTGGTATTCTTCCAATTTGCATAAAATACGCTCCATACGGTGCATTTCCGCCTTTGTAAGCTGTCCGGCGGCCTTCTTCTGTTCAACTTCCCGCCTAAGAGACTGAATTTTCGCAGCAAGGACCTCTCCCGGAACTGCACCTTCCTTTTGCAATTCCTCTTTATAAGCACACAGCTGAGCAAACAGTCCCTCCACAAATTTTTCCATCTCATATTCTTCTTTAAAAAGTTCTGCCATCTTTCCGAACAGAAGATTTACCACACCCAGCCGTTCATCAAACGACGCAAATTTCAAACGTTCTAAGGTATCTTTTTCATAATATCCTGCAAGGATCCGCTCCAGTCCATACTCCTTCTGATACTTTCGGTAAAGCTCCAGATAATTTGCAAAATCCTTCGCTGTCTTCCAGTGCTGGAGGTACTGATGCACAACCTCACGATCCACCTCTTTACCAAGCTTTTCATAAACCTGGATCAACCTTGACAGGTCTTCCCATCCTCTGGCTGTGACAAACATTTTTCCATCTACTGTATTTTCCATACGATAGAAATTCTCTTTTCGAAGTTCCAGATAAGAAAGCACTGCAGGATGGATTCCAACCTGATACGCATATTCCTTCCAGACATCAAAATCAGCTTCCACATCGATCCGCTTGATCCGGTCCAGTGTCACCACATCAAATTCCCGCACCGACTTATTATATTCCGGCGGATTCCCTGCCGCCACAATGATCCATCCCTCCGGCACACTCTGATTACCAAACATCTTGCACTGTAAAAACTGCAGCATAGTCGGCGCCAACGTCTCTGAAACACAGTTGATCTCATCAATAAACAGGATTCCTTCTTTCATGCCGCTCTGCTCTATCTTTTCATATACAGCAGCAATGATTTCACTCATCGTATACTCGGTTACCGAATACTCTTTTCCACCGTAGATCTTTGTCTGAATAAACGGAAGCCCGATCGCACTCTGTCTGGTATGGTGCGTGATCGTATACGCAACCAGTCCGATCTCACATTCCCTTGAAATCTGCTCCATGATCTGTGTTTTCCCAATTCCCGGAGGTCCCATCAGAAGGATCGGTCTTTGATGGATTGCCGGAATCTGATATTCTCCATATTCATCCTTCATCAGGTATGCCTGCACCGCATCCTTGATTTCCTGTTTTGCACGTTTAATATTCATCTATTTCTCACTCCTCTCAAATCTTCTTCATCCAGAACCAGTTTCATCGCCCACGGCGGAACTTCCTGTTCTTCTGCCCCGTCGTCCATAAATACAAACGCGGTCTGGTACAGAGGCATTTTCTGCGGATAAATCCCCTGTCCATCGGTAAAATAGATCACACCCTTCAGTTCAGTGAACCGGTGCGTCGCGATCAGCTCATCAATATAGGCAAACGCCGGTCTGAAATCCGTTCCACCTTCCCCGGCAAGATCCAGCTTTTCCATATATTCCTGTAATTCTTCTTTACAGGTAATCTTCCTGTCCGACTGCACCTGGTCATCACATTGTATAATGTGGATATTGACTCTCTGAAAAAAGCTCCCTGCTTCACTTAAAATGCCATAGGTCTCCTCCAGGAATTTTTTTACCAGATCTCCTGAACAGGACATGGACGTATCGATCACGATTGCAAAATCCTCCACTTTTTTCACTTCTTTCCATTCCTGTGGCTCGATCAGAGGCATATTTCCATAAAGGCGCAGTCCATAACTGTAAAATACATAATCAAAGCTGTCATCATCCACGGTAACCTCTTCCTTCAGTACAGCAAATTTATGCAAAAAGCTGCGGTAGTCATATCGCTGTCGGTTCTCAACCCGGACCTGATCCAGAAAATGCCCGGTATTTGATGCTGCTTCTTTCGAAAAAGTTTCCATATCGGTCTGCATTTTCTCGCTGATATCCTGCCACCTCTGGTTCATTTCGCTTTGTTTTTCATCATCTTCATCTTTTGCCCAGTACTTGTGATCATCCACGGTAAATTCCCGGGTCATGCGCTCCATCTCTCTGTCCGAAAGCTTCCATCTTGCCAGTACTCCATAAATTTTTTCCGCTGTAAATACCTTGATTTCCTCTTTCAGATCCCGGTAGGTTCTCTGTCTGATCCAGGACTGGCTTTTTCGTATATTCTGGAGGTTCCAGTCGTCAATCACAGATTCTACCGCAATATCCGCCGCCAGGTTCCATACAAGCTCTTCCCGTCCATTTCTGCGAAATACATGTCGGAAAATGCAGTGCAGAACCAGATGTAGATAGGCGCGGTTTACCTCGATCCGGTTCTGCCTGTACTCACCTCCCAGCATCTGCCCGTTAAAATACATTGTCTCTCCGTCTGTAGCAAGAAGGTCTACCGAAAAATCCTGTACATAATAAAACGCCGAAAGCGCCACATCCATAAATCTCATCTTCATATACAGTTCGTTCCTCGTCAGAACCAGTATTTTATGTCCGATTTCTTCCAGACCCTGTTCTAATGACATTTCTTCCAATCTTTCCACCTTCTTTTACAATACAAACTTTTTCTTCTTTTTTGGAAAACTACGGTAACGCTCGTCCATCAAAATAGCTGAAATCTCGGTCTGTCCTGCATCTGCCGCATAAGTAATCGTTTTTTCCAACGCTTGTTCATCAAAATAATGCTCTCTGCAGCAAAAAAGCAGAACCTCCTGCGGATCTCCGGCGGCGATTTCGCGTCTTTCTTTCACCGCATGGATACAGCTTTCTCCAATTCCTTCCATATGCGCCTTTACATAATTTTCATAGCGCAGCTTTGCCGCATCTTCCAGCTTCCACGGATATCGCAGACGCGTCAGAGCCACACTGAAAATTGCCTCTTCCGAATCTCTTGCTTCAGAAAGTGCAAACAGCCGGTCGTATTTTCCATAATCCAGTTCCCGCCGGTAAAAACACTCCCTGTACTCTCCACCGGAACCATAATAATGCGTCTCCACGATCCGCGCCGGCGTATTTTCCACCGCATCTGCGTAATATTCCGGAAACAGAATCTTCGTCTCCGTTCCCTGATAACGCAGTGTTGCAATGATCTGATACCGGATCTCCGTCAGAATTTCCTTAAGACAGGACTTATTTCCATCCATAAAATCAATCTCCACCTTCTCCAGACGGCATCCGGTAAATACCCCGCTCCCCATCCGCACGATTGCATCTGTCCCATGGAAAAGTTTCAGATTCATACATCCATAAAACGCATAATTTCCAATTGACTGTACGGTAGACGGAAGATGGATTTCCCTTACCATTCCACCACAGCAGAGTTCTTCCGGTTGCGCAAAACGATCATTCTCTTCATCTGTCTCTGTCTGATAAACAGATGCATTTTTCTCTTCTTCATCTTTATGCAGTGAAAATGTATATGGAGCAATGCGGATGACAGGGATTCCCTCTATCTGCTCCGGTACTTTTATGATTCCTGAATCCTGCCAGATCCTGAGAATTTCAAGTCCGTTTTCTATTTTCTGATATTGTATCTTCATAAATTTCACTCCTGAAATTGATTCTGTCTGTTCTATCCAATTAAGGATTATAGCAAAAAAAAGCAGATTTTTCCATTATCCGCTTCACACAATATATCGAAATCTCACGAAATATATCGTTATGGACAAAATTATTTACATATCTATAGAATTCCTTTATTCTATAGTTAGATAGTCGGTATGAATATTGGAAGGAGGTTCTTATGTATGATGTCAGGCATGTATTAAGAAAAGCTGGTCTTCGTTCCACGTACTCTGGTTATAACTATCTTGCTTCAGCAGTCGCCCTCGTTCTCAAAGATCAGGAATTTTACCTGAAGAATGTAACCTCTAATCTTTACCGCGTTGTCGGTGAGCAGTATGGCGTTTCCAACATGTGTGTTGAAGCCGCCATCCGTACAATGATCAACAGTTATTGGAATCAGAATTCCAATAAAATTTTAAGCCCGCTGCTTGGTTATCCTGTATTTGACAAACCGACCGCATCCGAATTTATTTCGATGCTGGCTGATTATATCCAGGATCATTCCTCTCGTTAATTATTAGATACTGGTAGAACTTATGCATTATCGTATATCAGCATGGTATATACAGAATAACGTTAGTAGGCTGACATTTAAAAAAGGTGCAGCCTATGAGGTCGCACCTTTTTTATCAAACCGGATTTTCATAATTGGGGACGTTTTTCCATACGCGCTGTTTTAATTGCCACAACTACTATTTGAATCCGTATCAAACTCCGGATTGATTGCATAAAAGTTCTTACTGTTCAGATTATCCTGAACGATCCTTAAACTTTCTCCAAATCTTTGGTAATGTACAATTTCCCGCTTTCTTAAAAAACGAATCGGATCACATACTTCCGGGTCTTTTACAAGCCTTAAAATGTTGTCATACGTCGTCCTGGCTTTCTGTTCTGCGGCCATATCTTCATGTAAATCTGTAATTGGGTCACCCTTGGACTGAAAATAAGTTGCTGTCCACGGTGTTCCACTGGCTGCCTGCGGCCAAAGTGCAAGTGTGTGGTCCACATAATATTTATCAAAACCAGAAGCCTTAATTTCCTCCGGAGATAAATCCTTGGTAAGCTGGTAAACAATGGCACATATCATTTCCATGTGGGCAAGTTCCTCTGTGCCAATATCGGTTAAAATTCCTGTCACTTCTTTGTACGGCATGGTGTACCTCTGTGATAAATAACGCATGGACGCAGCTAATTCTCCATCCGGTCCACCGAACTGACTGATGATTACCTGGGCCATCTTCGGATTGGTCTGGGTAATTTTTACGGGATATTGTAAACGTTTTTCATAATTCCACATAAACTAACACCCTCCTTCCTGCCACGGCCATGGCTCATTGATCCAGTTCCATCTGTCTGAGCAGGAAGGAACAGCGGTATCTACTGTGAGCGGTCCATAATATTTTGCATATTCTTTCAACAACTGGTTCCTTTTTTTATTATATTCATAAAAAAAGTCCAGCGCTTCCTGATCACGAGGATGAGTGTCCAGATAAAGCTTCACATCATCTACCGCAAAGCTCGCATGACCAATCTGCATCAGGAGATCTTTTCTACAAGGTTTGGAATTTGGCATTTCATTCATGCGTTACATCCTCCTTTCCCCTTAAACGGAAGATCAAGCTCTTCGAATATGGTTCCTCTGTGGAATCCTTTTCCGGCTTCGTAAATGTGTCTCCAACTCTGCCATGGCACATAAGCCATTGCGATCGACATTCCATCCAACGCATCGTCCCGGTCGCTACATCCAGATCGTTCTCGGTAAACAGGTGCTGACATCGATGGATTTCTTCCATCATTGTTCGCCATACATGAATTACTATTACAGCTATTGTTATTATTGCCACATCCACAATTTGCACGTTTCATATATGGATTATTATTTCTGCAATTTTGCATTGTTTTGGCTCCCCTTTCTTATATCTGCAATATTATTGTATGGTAATTTTTTAAAAAGGGTTCTGACTTTTGCATCCGGTATAATCTGATGCCCGTTTCCGTTTCAAACAGGTCGTAACATCAATAATGCCGCCAGACCATTTCTGATCTGACGGCATCTTTCTTTAGTATTTTATGATGTAACCGGATTGCTCCATTGCTATGCAATTCCCGCAATCCTCGAACACCTCATACTCCCATAAAACGGCGTGTTCACATCATTTTATGAATTTTTACCAAGTGTAACCTTGATATCTTTCTCTGTATATTCACCATTCTTATCCGGGATCTGTACGGTAAGCGTTACCTCTTCTCCGGCTTTATAATACTGAAGCTGTTCCTGAAGAGAGCTCATACCACTGATGGAACTTCCCTCAAAGCCAGTAATGATCGATCCTTTTGTAAGACCGGCTTTCTCAGCTCCGCCACCACTCATAACTTCTTTGACATAAACACCGGTCGGCATATTATACATCTGTGCACCTTCTTCAGATACATCGTATCCCTTGATTCCAAGATATCCTCTTTCTTCATCTGAAACCTTGCTTCTTGTCTCTTTATTCATCAGATTCTGGATAACATCACTTGCATCAGAGATCGGAATCGCAAATCCCATACCCTCTACTGCTGAGCTGTTGATCTTTGCAGAGTTGATACCGATTACCTCACCATTTGCATTCAGAAGAGCTCCACCACTGTTACCAGGGTTAATTGCTGCATCTGTCTGGATGTATTCTCCGTCAAATCCATCAATTGTTCGTCCGGTTGCACTGACGATACCAGTTGTAACAGACTGTCCATAGCCAAGTGCATTACCGATTGCAATAGCAGGTTCTCCAACCTTCAGAGAATCCGAATCTCCAAGTGTTGCAACCTTAATCGCATTCATTGTATCGTCTGAAATTTTATCAAGCGGAACGGCTACGACTGCAAGATCCCTTGCTGAGTCTGTTCCTTTAATCTGCGCTTCCACGCTGTTACCATCATTAAATGTAACAGTAAGTGTATCGCTTCCTTCTACAACATGGTTATTGGTAACAACCAGGAGTTCTGAATCATTCTGGCTGATGATGATACCGGATCCGGCGCTTTCACTCTCCTGCTGGCTGATTCCTCCGAAGAAATTCTGTACTTCCTGTACGCTCATATTGGTAATAGAAACAATTGACGGAAGTGTATTTTCAACGATATCTGATACATCAGATGTCACTGTACTGGTAGATGTTGTAAGCTTTGCGTTCGATACAGTCTTTGTTGTGCCTACGGTACTCTTTGTATTCTTTCCAAGCAGCTTACCAGTCAGATAACTGGTTCCCTGCATCGTCACACCGCCGACTGTCCCGAATAATACTGCAGCACCTACAACAAGTGCGACTTTCTTTGCGTAACCTTTTTTCGGTTTTGGAGCTTTCGGATTCTGCTGCGGTCCTGATCCGAATCCCTGCTGCTGATTGTCTGCTCCTCTATTTTCATCTGAATCTGGTCTGTAATAATTGTACTGATTGTCCATCATTCAAGACTCCTTTCTTTTCCTTTTCTATAGTTAAGAGTTTAGCCTATAATTGTGATGAAAGTGTGATAAAATATGAAAAAAAAGATGAACGGCACATTTTTATGTCGTTCATCTCGTTTATTCAACAGGAAATTCCGCTGGAACTTCCTGCATCACTTTATTCAACCGTTACAGATTTTGCCAGATTACGCGGTTTATCTACATCCAGTCCCTTTGCAACGGATACATAATATCCCATCAGCTGCAACGGGATCACTGCAAGCGATGCCTCAAAATGTTCATCTGTCTTTGGAATGTAAACTACAAAATCAGCGGTATCTTCGATACTGTAATTGCCATAAGTTGTAAGTCCCATCAGATATGCACCACGGCTCTTACATTCTACCATGTTGCTGATCGTCTTTTCATATAATTCCGGCTGTGTCAGCACACCGATCACAAGCGTTCCATCCTCTATCAGAGAAATGGTTCCGTGCTTGAGTTCTCCCGCTGCATATGCCTCTGAATGAACGTAACTGATCTCTTTCATCTTCAGGCTGCCTTCCATACAGATTGCATAATCAATTCCACGTCCGACAAAAAATGCGTCCTTTGCGTTTGCCTGCTTTGCTGCAAACCACTGGATTCTTTCTTTATCTTCAATAATCTTTTCAATCTTCTCCGGGATTGCCTGTAATTCGGCAATATAATTCTCATACTGCTCTTCAGTGATTGTATTTTTTACTTTGGCAAACTGAATTGCAAGGATGTAAGAAGCCATCAGCTGTGTACTGTACGCTTTCGTTGTTGCCACAGAGATCTCCGGTCCTGCAAGAGTATAGAATACCTTATCAGCTTCTCTTGCAATAGAAGATCCGACTACATTGACAATTCCAAGTGTACGGATTCCCTGCGCTTTTGTCTCACGGAGCGCTGCAAGACTGTCTGCAGTCTCTCCTGACTGGCTGATAATGATCACCAGACCATTTGGATCCAGAATTGGCTTACGGTAACGGAATTCAGAAGCCAGCTCCACACGAACAGGAATCTTCACCAGATCCTCGATCACATACTGTGCCACCATACCTACATGGTAAGCAGAACCACATGCTACAATGTAAATTTGGCTTGTTCTCCGGATATCCTCTTCCGCTAATCCGATATCTGTCAGATCAAACTTTCCGTCTTTTAATACAGAATTCAGAGTATCCTTAACCGCTCTTGGCTGCTCATGGATCTCTTTCATCATAAAATGCTCATAACCGGCTTTTTCAGCTGCTTCCGCATCCCAGTCAACAGTTTTCATTTTTTTCTGGATCTCTTCTCCGTCCAGATTGTAGAAGGTAATTTCCTCTTTGCTGACCTTTGCCATCTCCAGGTTGCCAATATAGTATACATTTCTTGTATATTTCAAAATAGCCGGCACATCTGATGCAATAAAACTCTCTCCATCTCCTACGCCAAGAATCATCGGACTGTCTTTTCTTGCCACATAAATTTCTTCCGGATAATCCTTGAACATCACAGCAAGCGCATAAGATCCACGAATGCGGACCAGGGAATGGTTGATCGCATCTACCGGTGTTCCTTCATACTTTTTATAATAATAATCAATCAGCTTAACAGCAACCTCTGTATCCGTCTCAGAGTAGAATGTATATCCTTTGCGGAGCAGCTTGTTCTTTAACTCCTGATAGTTTTCAATAATACCGTTGTGTACAGCAACTACATTGCCATCGTCACTCATATGCGGATGCGCATTGTTCTCTGACGGTTCCCCGTGTGTTGCCCATCTGGTGTGACCGATTCCACAGGTTCCCGGAACAGCTGCACCACCATTGGTCTTCTCAAACAGTACTTTCAAACGGCCTTTCGCCTTGATAACTTCTGTCTCTTCTGTTCCATTACGAACAGCAAGTCCTGCTGAATCATATCCACGATACTCCAGCTTCGACAGTCCATCCAGTAAGATCGGAGCCGCCTGCTGCGATCCAACATATCCTACGATTCCACACATTTATCTATATCCTCCAGTCTTTTTTGCGAAAATAAATTTTACTCTTTTCGTTACATTGTAGCAAATATGGGACTTTTTGTAAAGAATAAGCGGGAATAACAATCGTCATCCCCGCCTTTCTCTTTAATCCAGATCAATAAAATCCATTTCGAAAGTATCACCTTTTTTACGCTTTTCTTTCTTGATATTATAATCATCGAACGAATCAAAGTCGTCATCATCAAACTCATCAACGCTACGAGTATCATCACTTATTTCTTCGTCATCATAATCATCGTCGAAGTCATCATCGTCGAAATCATCATCGAAGTCGTCATAATCATCTTCGAAATCATCATCCTGTCTCTTTTTGAACTGTGATTTCTTTTCTGCCTTAACAGGCTGGATCGGTTTTACCGGATTACGTTGCGGCTCATCGTCCAGTTCATATTCATCATACAGATCATCCAACTCTCTGTTGCGGTTATGTAACTTCACAACGGAAACAAGAAGGAAGATTACCAGAAGAATAACGATAACCGCTGCCGCTGCTACAAACCAGATCAGATGATCGGAAATCTTTTCTAAAATTGCGTCAAACTTGCTTGCACTCTTCTTATCCGGTGTAGTCGCAGACTTCGGAGTCTCCATTCTCTGATAAGTATGCTCTATAGAGTCATATAAATAGAGGGATTCTTCACCGTCATTATTTACTGCATATAATACATAGAAACCATCGCGGTCCGGTTCATCCCAGATTTCAAAAGTCTTGCCGTTGATCTCCAAATTTCCTTTTGAATACTTTGATGGCATAGACACTTTACTGCCTGCATCAAAAATTACGATAGAATAAGTATCTGAAATCACAACCTGTTCTGCCGGTGAGAAGCTGCTGTCAGATGAATCATACATCCAGAAATCGCCTTTTCCATCACCGTCTACCAGGTAAGCCATCTGAAGTCCTGTCTTTTCCTGCACAGCACCTTTATACGTCGAATCATTATAAGTAATCTCTCCTGCTGTAAATCCAGCTGGAATCATGCTGTCTGAGAAATCACCGGATAAGGTATACTCCTGACCATCAATCGTAACACTTGTTCCACTCGCAACATCCTTGATCTTGCTCGGATCTCCTGCTCCGATCGTAACATCCGCATATCCTTCTTCACATGCCACACTTGATCCAGCGCTGTCTGTAACCATCGCATCTCCCTGTTCAAGTCTTGTACTTCCTTCCTGGAGAGCCTGGAATTTCATTGTAAACTCAATCCGGTCACTGCTTCCGTCACCTGAACCTCTAAATGTCAGATTACCATCCGTGTCTGCATTCACTCCGTCTCCCTCTTCAAATCGCATATAAGAAGGATCGTAAGTCATATGAATCGTCGCGTCTCCGATTACATCTCCGCTGACAACTGCTGTACCTGTGATCGTAAATTCATCCCCGACACTTGTCTCAAGATCAGAAAAGAATATCACACCATTTGCAGCTAGCGCCATCACAGAAAAACATGATACGATCAGACATACAGACAAAAGAATTGTCGCTATTTTTTTCGTAAACTTCATCTTCATGTACTTTCCTCTTTCTAACCATATTAATTGTAAGTATAAATACTCTTAGATTCTATCTTACACTTTTTATTGGGAAATGTCTACTTGTTTGTAGAAATTCCTAACTTGTCACTTTGTACTTTTCTAGTTCTTTTTCATTTTCTTCTACACCAAACTTTGCAAACGGAAGCATAAAAAAGACATCACAGAATAATTCAAACATATGATGTTCCATTACTGAATGAATACAGATAATTACCATAACCGCCAATATATATGGCTGATTTATGTTTCTAATCATTATAATTGAAATCATCAGCATAATTAGAATAAATACTACTAATCCTAATCTTAACAATATATTTACATATGAACTATCAAGGAAAAAATAGCCTTGAACCGGTTCCGTTGTTCCTCCATTTCCTATCATTGGAATATTCTGTCCCCATAATTTGATATCGTATCGTTCAAATGCTTCTTTTCCGATTGCAAGACGTGTTGAAAAAAGAGTGTTTAATTTAGCCATCCATGTAATTTCCGGATTATAAAATCTCGATGTAAGAATCATAAATCCAGCAAGACCATAAGGTATTACAAGACACAGACATTTTAATAGTATCGATGGCTTATACTTAGTTCCCTTCTTCTCAGCCAATGCGTTCCTAATTTTTAAATAAATCACACATAAAATTAGTAAAATCATTACTGCTTCACTTGTTCTTACATCACAATATTTTTCAAAAAAGATAACACAGATTATCATCATTCCGATTTCAATCCAACTACATCTCACTTGTCTAATCAATACCCATGCTGCAATCATATAAACAACATGCGCTGCAAAATCTGTTGGATAAATAAACCCAAATGCCATTCCCACTTTTTCGCCTCAATGATAAACCAAATTTGTAATCAATCCAGTATATCCTGCTATCATTGTACAAATTGTAATTGGAACTTTAACAATCAAATATACTTTCAAGATTTTTTTATACTCAATACCATTTGCACCTATGATCAAAAAACCGGTTTCTAACAATGTATCAATTCCTGAATGTCCTTTTGCAATTGCAAATGCCCCATTAAAATCACTATTAATAATATTTTCCTTATCTCCGAAGGCTTCATTATCATATACCGAAATAATACTGCAAGACCGATTGCTACCTGAACATAAAAAAAGAAAAACTCCGGCCATGGAATATGTGCCATAATTGCCCAACTATAATTCATAATCAGCTAAACTGCAAAAGTAATTAAGAAACATATTTCTGAAGTATGACATTTAAATTCATAAGAGCTATTTTGCCAACTGGATTCCATTCTGTCAATCATTGTTTTTACTAATTGCATATTTATTTAACTCTCTTTCTTTTTTGATAAACATTTAATAAGTATAACAAAAATATTTTCCCTATACAATTTTTTTAATTTCTTAAGAAAAACTTCGGTATAAACTGAAGTTTTTCTCTCTAATTTCCATTATTGCCTATTTCTCCCACATCACTACTATCATTGTTATCTGGTGTCGGAGATGGGGCTGGAGTAGGATCTGGCTCTGGGGTTGGTTCTGGCTCTGGGGTTGGTTCTGGCTCCGGGGTTGGTTCTGGCTCTGGAGTTGGTTCCGGATCCGGTGTTGGAGTTGGTTCCGGGGTTGGTTCCGGATTTACTGTCGTATTATCTCTATATCCTCCATCCCAATAACTTTCTCCTGAATTGCCTCCATCATACCAATAATTATTATTATCAGAGCCTGCATTATCCTCATAATAATAATCGTCCTGTGTATATCCTTGCCAGTCATCCGGTGTCTCAATAGCACTCGTATCTACTCCTGCATCTGGTTGATTCATTTGGGAATTCTGGTCATTTGTATTATTTACTTTATTCTGCTCTTCTTCCCGTTTTTTCTGCAATTCATTGATATCTGTCACATCATTGATAAGCATATCGTAAAATGTTGACTTTTCTGACAATGCCTTATTAAATTCTTCTCGTCCATATTGTTCACTCAACGTTTCACAATCTGAGAAAAGATTTACTCCTAATGCAAGTCGATCTCCTTTTATTTCAACGCCCAACGCCGCCAATGTAGTAGGAAACATATCTAATGTAGCAAATTTCCGATTATGTGTTTTTTCAAATGAAGTATCTAATCCTTCTGGCAAATTAATAAACACATTGTACACACTACGTTCATAGTCTTCGCTAACATCATTGCAAAAATCTGAATCCATCGTTAAATGGTCACCGCTCAAAATAATTGTTGTATTATCATAAAAAGGCTGTTCCTGAATCCATTTAATAAATTGATTAAGTTGTCTACTTGAACATGCCATTACGTTTGCATACTGATTATCTCCAAATTCATTTTGACATTGTTCACATACATATCCATCTTCAAAATGTGTATCTACTGTCAATAATGTCAAATTAAATGGTTCATCCTTGGAACTTAGTTCTGTCAATTTTTCTTGTGCATTTGCAAATAATTTTTGATCTTCCATTCCCCACCACACATGGTAGTCTGATGGAATCTTCCCTGTCTCTATGGCAGTGTTATAATCCCAGATTTCGCAATCTCCATGGCTTTCAAAATATGCTCTTCTTCCACCAAACGTTGCATCTGATCCTAACATAAAACATTGATTATACCCCGCATCTGCTAATATATCTTCCAAATTCACTGCCTGTGAAGAAAAACTTTCCTGTTCTCCTAAAGTTTCGTTGTTCCCGTTTTTTATAGGCAATCCTGATGTCTGAGCAAAAATTGCCCCCATAGTCCATCCTGAACCGGTAGAAGGGACTCCTCCTCCCAATTTATCATTGTTTGAAAAATTAGTATTTTCTTTTGCTAATTGTGTTAATTCCGGAATACAATTAAAATCCATTCCTCCGCCATCTTCTTTTGATGCATACGTTGATTCCATTGACTCTAAAAATATATAAATCAGGTTCCTTTTCTGCTCTGGAAATGTAATTTCTGTTGTACGTGGATCCACATAATTCTGTTCAATAAAATGAGACTCCTTTTTTTGACTTACCAAATACTCTTTAACATCTAATTCATCATATACTTTATAAGCTGCCCCAACTGCACTTCCACACGAAATCACTGTTATAAGAAATAACGAAATCATACATTTTCCATGCTTGGCTTTTAATCCAATAATCAGAAAAATCATTGTAAATAGTACCAATACCGCCATTGGAACACATGCATTTATACCATCAAGTACTACATCTGAATTTGTCCCTTCAAGCGGAACTTTTAAGTGAAAAATAATTTCATCAATAGATAATAATCCCCATGTATCTAAAACCCAATTACCTACATTATATAGAATCCATCCTAAAACAGATAGTATAATCATTAAAATACAATAAAACCCGTACCCTATACTTTTTATCTTCTTTCGTTTCATTTATTTTCATATCCTTTACTTACTATTTACAGAAATATACATAACTAGTAAATCACAAAATGCCTGAAAAAGCAATGTGCAAAAATACAACAATTTCTCAAAAACGTCAAATCAGGATATGTTTCTCACATATCCTGATTTTTCTATTCTCTATAATTCCTCAGCCACCATCTCCAGTGCCGCCTCAATTACCTTATCCATATCATAATACTTATAATTTCCAAGACGTCCACCAAAGATCACATTCTTTTCCTGATCCGCAAGCTTTCTGTATTCTTCAAACAGCTTATTGTTCTGTTCGTTATTTACCGGATAATACGGTTCCATTCCTACTTTCCATTCTGAAGAATACTCTCTGGAGATAACAGTTTTTTCCTGTTTTCCAAATTCAAAATGCTTGTGTTCGATGATACGTGTATAAGGAACTTCTCTTTCGGTATAGTTTACGACTGCATTCCCCTGATAGTTATCCGTATCAAGTACTTCGGTCTCGAATCTTACGGAACGATATTCCAGTGCTCCAAGCTTGTATCCGAAGTATTCATCAATCATTCCGGTAAACAGTGTCTTCTCTGCGATATCCGGATTTTCTTTGATAAATTCAAAGTAGTCGGTATCTGTCTTTACTTCGATTCCGTCCAGCATCTTTTCAATAATCTTTGTATATCCTCCGATCGGGATTCCCTGATATCTGTCATTGAAGTAGTTATTGTCAAATGTAAATCTTACCGGTAAACGTTTGATGATGAATGCCGGAAGGTCTTTGCAGGCACGTCCCCACTGTTTTTCGGTATAACCTTTTACCAATTTCTCAAATACATCTTTTCCTACAAGAGATAATCCCTGTTCTTCCAGGTTCTTCGGCTCTGTGATTCCAGTCTCTGCAACCTGTTTTGCGATCATATCTTTTGCTTCCTGTGGTGTCTTGATATTCCACATTTTGCTGAATGTATTCATGTTGAATGGCAGATTGTAAAGCTCATTCTTGTAAATTGCTACCGGTGAGTTAATGTAATTATTGAACTCTGCGAACTGATTGATGTAATCCCAAACCTGTTTGTTGGATGTGTGGAAAATATGTGCACCATATTTGTGAACATTGATTCCTTCAATATTTTCACAGTAAATATTTCCACCGATATGCGGACGCTTGTCAATTACCAGACAGGTTTTTCCTTTTTTCTTTGCTTCGTGAGCAAATACTGCCCCATATAATCCTGATCCTACTACTAAATAATCATACTTCATAATACTAAATCCTCTCTTTTATTTCTTTGTAATTTTATCTTTTATCATCTTTCCCATTCCGACGACACTTCCCACTCCATAACTCAAATGGAGTAAAAAGAAGATTCCCGGAAGTAAAAGCTGACAGATATGTTTAGCTTCATTTTTGACCGCAAGCACTGCCATACCGATTGCACCACACCAGTATGTGATCCACATGGCGATTGCAAGAAATGGCTTTTTCACCGCTGCCAGAATCGTTGTTACGATAATCGCAAGCACAAATGCAAATGGCACAAAATGATAAATGCTAAGGCATCCCGGACACACGCCTAAAGTTCTCGCTACCCATTCTCCATTTCCATATTTCTGTTTCATCATTTTCGGAACGGAACTTCTCACATACTGCCAGGAATGGATCTGTGGATCATAACACAACCGATATCCTGCCTTGCGGATACGGTAATGCATCTCATTATCTTCTGTCCTTCCCAGATTCTCATTGAAAAGACCAACCTTTTCAAACACTTCCCTGCGATAGGCAGCGTGGAACATGGATTTGACGTATTTCTTTTCATTTTCTCTTCGAAAGCCGGCGATCCCACTTCCGAACATTGAGCTTTCTGCACTTAAAAGAAGTCTCTGCCACAGTGTGTCCTTTTCCGGAAGATTAGGTCTTGGTCCTCCGGTAACATCTTCTCCGCTTTCCATGCATTCCACATTTTTCGATACAAAATCTGTCGGAATACGGCCATGGGCATCCAATCGGATAATGATATCTCCCGTTGAAGTCCGGATTGCCTGATTCCAGCCGGACGCCTGATTATCTCCCGGATTTTCCGTAACAGTGCAGTTATAAAACTGAGGATTTTCTTCTGCAAAGTTTTCCATGATTCCTCTAGTTCTATCTTTTGAACCACTGTCTACCATCACAACTTCGATCTGTCCGGCCGGAAAATCCTGCTTTGTAATATCATCCAGCAGATGCGGAAGATATCCTTCTTCATTTCGCGCAATCGTACAAATTGATACTAACATATGCTTCTCCTATAAATCTGCCCTATCGCAACACCGCAAAAACTGTCATGAACATTGTCATAAAATCTCTCCAAAGACTGTATTTACGCAGGTCTTCCAGATTATAACTCATCTTTTCCGGAAGCACTTCATGAATATATGCGTAATCGACATCTTCTACATGTTCCAGCATCTCGCCTTCATCTTTATAGCAGACACTTGCTCTTGAAGTGATGCCTGCCGGAAGCAAAAGTGTTGCATACATTTCTTTTGTATAACCCTTCACATATTTCACAACTTCCGGTCTGGTTCCAACGAAACTCATCTCTCCGCGAAGTACATTGATAAGCTGCGGAAATTCATCAATCCTGCATCCCCTGATCACCTTTCCAACGCGTGTCAGTCTTGCATCCTGACTGATTGTAACCTGTGTCCCTATCTTATCTGCATTCTGCACCATAGTACGGAATTTTAGAATATGGAATTTTTTTCCATACTGTGTCACACGCACCTGCTTGTAAATCACCGGTCCCGGTGAATCCAGCTTGATTGCAATACTGATGACCAGCATGATCGGTGATAAGATAACAAGCAAAATCATTGAAAGCAGAATGTCAAAATATCTCTTTAATCTTAATTCTTTTTCGTGTCTGATCAGAATATCATAGTATTGTTTTACTTCGTCTGTTCTCATAAACTTCGGAAGTTCGTCCCATTTTCTCATACAGCATTCCTATCCGATGCATTCCTTCAATACATCTGTCACGTATTTTACCTCTTCATCGGTAAGTTTCGTATGAAGCGGTAATGTAATTGCATTTTCAAATAAAGCATAAGCATTTGGATAATCTTTGATATCAAATCCCATATTTTTGTATGCAGATAACAACGGTAACGGTTTGTAATGCACATTCGTTGCTACCCCACGCTCTGCCATCTTTGTAATGATCGCATTACATTCTTCTCTGGTCTTCCCCTGCAGACGGATCAAATACAGATGTCCGCTGGATTTATGATCTTGATCAAAATGATCCAGCACACTTACCGGAAGATTCTCTAATGCTTTATTATACATCTCAATAATTTCCCGGCGGCGTGCCAGTAGAGCATCATAGCGTTTTAACTGTACAAGACCAATGGAAGCCATAATATCCGTCATATTGCATTTAAAATACGGCGCTGCAATATCATATTCCCATGCTCCCAGCTGTGTTTTAGCAAGAGCATCTTTTGACTGTCCGTGAAGTGAAAAGAGCATATATTTCTTATAAATCTCTTCATCATCCACCCCATCGATCGGACGCCATGTTACAGCTCCGCCTTCTGCTGTCGTAAGATTTTTTACTGCATGGAAGGAAAAGCTTGTAAAGTCTGCCGCCTGCCCGCACTTCTGTCCTTTTCTTTCTGCACCGAATGCGTGCGCTGCATCGGTCACAACCATCACACGCCCGAACTTCTTCTGTAATTCGTTCGTTGGCTGAAAAAGATTCTTCTTTGATTCTACAATCTCAAAAATTCTGTCATAGTCACACATGATTCCGGCAAGATCTACCGGGATAACTGCTTTCGTCTTTTCATTGATAGCGTCGGCCAGTTTTTCATAATCCATCTCATATGAATCTTTCGCCACATCGATCAAAACCAGTTTTGCGCCCACATGTGAGACAACACTTGCTGAGGCACTATAGGTATAGGCTGTCGTGATCACTTCATCTCCAGGTCCGATTCCCAGAAGACGCAAAGTCATCTCCAGACAGGCTGTGGCTGAATTCAGGCAAACTGCCCGGTTGGTTCCCATATACTCGGCCAGCTTCTTTTCAAAGAGCTTCGTCTTTGGTCCGGTGGTGATCCAGCCGCTTCTTAAAGTATCCACAACTTCTGCAATCTCTTCCTCTGTGATATCCGGAGGGGAGAAAGCGATATGCATATTTTCCATAAATATTCTTCTTTCTTTAAATTAAATCTTCTATATAACAAATATTACAAAATTATTACATACTATATACTACCAAAAAAAGCAATAAAATACAATTAAAACTATTTTTTACCCATTTTTTAAAAATTCAACTTATCAAATCCTCTCTTGTCTTCCCTTTCAAACTGTTATAAAATATGACTAAAGTACTTTTTTGGAGGATGAATCATGGCTAATATAGCACTTATTATAGCTGGAGGTTCCGGTGCCCGCATGCATCAGAATATTCCAAAACAGTTTTTAACAATTAATGAACGACCGGTTATTATTTATACACTGGAAGCTTTCCAGAAACATGCTGATATTGATGCAATCGCTGTTGTCTGCATCAACGGCTGGGAACCTGTGTTATTGGCTTATGCGAATCAGTTCAACATCACAAAACTTAATTATATCATTCCAGGTGGAGAAACAGGACAAGAATCTATTTACAACGGAATCTGTGAACTGAAAAAATACTACTCTGATGATGATATCGTTCTTATTCACGATGCAATCCGTCCAATGGTTTCTGCCGAGATCATTTCTGATTGTATCGTTAAGACCAAACAGTTTGGATGTGCGATTGCTACAATCCCTTGTGCGGAAGCAATGCTCGAAACAGAGGATGGTATGATTTCTACCGGAAGCTATCCTCGCAACAATTTAAAGCGTACCCAGACACCGCAGGGATTTCCACTTGGTAAGATCTATGATCTTCATGAACGCGCCTTGCTTAAAGGAATTACAAATTCTGTTGCATCCTGCACCCTTATGATCGAAATGGGTGAACAGGTTTATTTTTCAGCAGGATCCGAAAAAAACATTAAATTAACAACCATAGAAGATCTTGATATTTTCAAAGCACTGTTACTTTCCAAACGAAGTGACTGGTTGAAATAATCCGGAGGTTATCTGATGAATTTATATAAAAGTCCAACTTATCTGCAAGATTTGGATGATACAATATCAAAAACAAATCTTCTTTCTGCTTTTCATGATAAATCTGTTTTTATCACCGGAGCAGGCGGACTGATTTGTTCTGCCATCGTCGATTTGTTATTACGCTACAACGAACGCTCCGGTGAGTCTATTCATGTTTATGTTGGAGGACGTAAGGAATCCTCTATATTGAATCGATTTTCGAGATATAAAGATTCTTCCAGACTCCATTTTATTCCTTACGATGCATCAACTCCTAATCTCTTTGATTTTCATGTGGATTATATCATACACGGCGCCAGTAATGCTTCGCCTGCAAAAATTCAGGAAAAACCGGTTGAAACTATGTTGGATAACTTTTGTGGATTGCATGAGCTTCTTACTTATGCCACTGCCCAAAATGTACAGAATACTGTTTTTATTTCTTCCAGTGAAATATACGGCACCCGGCAATTTCGAACAGACAAACCTTTTCATGAAAACGAATATGGTTTCATTGATCTTTTAAATCCACGTTCTTCTTATTCTGTTGGGAAACGGGCTGCTGAAACATTATGCGCAAGTTACGCCTACGAAAAAAATCTTTCCGTTTCGATCGTTCGCCCGGGACATATTTACGGGCCTACTGCTAAGAAGGATGACAACCGAGTGGCCTCTGCATTTGCTTACGATGCAAGTGCCGGAAAACCTCTGGTATTAAAAAGTGATGGATCACAATTGCGTTCCTATTGCTACATCCTTGACTGTGCCACAGCAATACTTGCTGTTCTGCTTCGCGGAAACCGCGCTGCTGCATATAATATTTCTAATCCGAATTCCATTATTTCTATTCGAACATTAGCCGAATTATATGCAAGGTATGGAAATGTCGATCTGGTTTTTGATCTTCCAACAGAAAAAGAACAGAAAGCCTTCAATCCTATGGCAAATTCTTCACTTGACAGTACATTTTTAGAATCCTTAGGATGGACTCCTCTGTTTGACGCTGCTACCGGCACAGAACATACAATAAAGATTTTGCAAGAAGCACATGAAAAGACAGACAGGTTGATGTTTTAAAACTCAACACTGTCTGCCTTTTATTATTTCACTCTTTTTTTCACTTCTTCCGCGAGAAGCTTTTTATTCTTTTTCCAGTCAGCATGAATGAAATGTGGCTCACCACACGGGAAGGTATAAAAATCTTCACCATATAATTCATGTAAAATATACATGTACTGATTCGGCACATTGCATGTAAGACCTTCAAATTCTAATTTCTGCAGAGGAAAGAATTGTGAAACTGCATTGATATTACTATCATCACATGGATTCCAACTATCAAAACTAAAGAGAAAACCTTCTGCTTCTTCTTTATCACACAATACATGGTCTTCGCGCAATTTGTTATAATATTTATCGAATATTACAGCAACCTGTTTTCCGATAACAGAATCAACATCTACACATCCCGCTGCCCTAAATTCTCTGATAAGGGCGTTCTCTTCATTTGAAAGCTCAGCTTTCAATTCCATTTTTACTCTATGATTTGCTTCCCAGCTTTCTCTTGATGCCAAACATGCCCAGTCAAATGGAAATACATCGATAAATACCGGCAATTCGGAATTTTTATAACCAAAACGAATCTGCTTACAATATCCCCACGCATCATATTTAACAGTCAGACAATACTCTTCATTATTTTTTAGAATTTCTTTTAGTCTGTCAATATCTTCTCTTGCCATACAGGTATCAATATCATCATCCCATGGGATAAATCCTTTATGTCGAACGGTTCCTAACAATGTTCCAGCGTAGAGCCAATACTCCATCTGATTTTCTTCACAAATTTCACTAAAAGCTCTCAGCAAATCTTTTTCAAGAAGCTGCAGATTTCGATTTATCCCCTGTGCTTTAGGCAAGGAAAGGAAAAATCTTTTCTGTGCATCAATCGTAGTTTCCCCTTCTTTACGATACTCTTCCCAGAACATCTGCATATCCTGTTTATGATAGTGAGTAACAATTCTTTCCAAACGAGTATTTTCTTCGTGCAATTTCCTTACTTCTCTTGATAAGCCGTCTATTTTTCTACTCATTTGTTCGTATAACTGATTACGATGGTTATAACTATTTTTAATTCCTAACTCTAGGGTTTGTTTTAAACCATCCACTTTTTCCAACATCTGATTTGCTCTGTCAATAAATTGCCTTTTCCCAACCGGAAGACGCCAGTAAATATATTCCCATACTCTTCCCATATTCATTCTCTTCCTTTTTTTTATTTTTTAACTAACCTTTTTGTGCAGCAATTTTATATAATCTTTTTGTTTTCTCCTTCACTTCAAGTTTCGAATGACGATAGAACTTCTTCAGATTATACTTTTCAATAATTTTGACTGTTTCCAGTGCTAACTTTTTCTTGTTCTTAGGATTAAACTGAATCAGATCCGGAACAATAAAGTTAATAAACCATTCGAAATAATCTTTCCCCCATTTATCTAAAAGCTCTTTTTCATTCCAGAATAAGGTAATCATTCTAAGATTCTTAACGTGCTGCGCCAAACGTTTTTCTGCTTCTCCATTATATTGTTGCATAAAAGAACCACTTCTGTAGCACTGATAATAATGTAGTCTGTCAGAAATATATTGTACTCTCTTTGCCATCGGTACGGTTTGGAATAAAAATACAATATCTTCTCCGAATTTGATTGACTCAGCAAACCGTAAATGATTATCATTCAGGAAATCTCTGGAATATGCATGATTCCAAATGAATGGCTCACTGTTCGTTTCACCGAATAATGCTTTTTCATCCGGTTCAGAATAATAAACATCTCTGCTGTTTAATTTCCACACAACCCATGCATCCGGTTCCGGTATTTCAGGAAATGGAATAGACCCATACACAATAACGTCTGCATAATGATTTAATCGCTCTTCATAGATTCTCTCACAGGCATTATTCGCTAAATAATCATCCGGATCCAAAAATACGATCATATCTCCTGTCGCCGCATCAATCCCTGTATTTCTGGCAGCTGCAACTCCTGCATTTTGCTTATTGATAAGCTGTATACGAGAATCGATCTGCATCTGTTCCTGAATAATTTCAGCTGAATTATCGGTTGATCCATCATTTACACATATAATCTCTATGTCAAGAAGAGTCTGACATCTCAAACTCTCTAAACATCTGCTTAAATAATCCGCCACATTATATACCGGTATAACTACCGAAACTTTCGGTCCCTTAACCATGATATACCTCCAATAATCTTTTTACATCCTAACTTAAAAGTATAGATTACACCATCATCTTTGATACTCTGTATTCCACCCAGGAATTTTCTTGGGAAAAATGTAATAATTCTACCGATACGATAAGAATAAGATTCTTTGATCTCTTTCAGCTCTTTCATAGAATATCCCGGCTGATTGAGCGCATACTCATTATAAAAGCCGATCGGATCTTCCACCATTTTCTTTACACCTTCCCATTTGTAATCCTCGAAATACTTCGGATCCATCGTACCTTTTTCAAAGCATTCTTTGAATTCCTGTGCAGCTCTCTCTAAAAAGATATATTTGAATTTAGGGCTAAGTCTTCCAAGATTCCACATATAAGTATCATATTTAATACGATTGCAAATGCATTCCAGCACTCCTCGGTGCAACGGGTTTGTTTCAAGGAATTTATGCATCTCTTCGTACTCATCACAAACGCAGAAAACTTTTTTTGGAGAATTTACGGATGAATTCTCATTGTCCTGACGATAATGCAGATATGCTTCCTGAAGCAACTGAACTCTTTTTGCAAGACACATTACTTTAAAACTGAAACTTGTATCCTGGAAGGACGCTCCCGGTGTTTCGTTAAAACGAATTTTATTCTCTCGGATAAAATCTTTTCTATAAATTGCAGACCAGATTGTTGGCTTTAAGTTAAAGAATTCTACCATTTCCATTGGAGCTTTAAAATCAGTAGCCGGACAGAATGTTTTTCTTGCACGGATTTTTGATACAATCTCTTCTTTTTCATTTCTTTCATTCGGAATAGAATAGTAATAATAGAATCCTGACTTCACAACGTCTAACTGATTACTTGAAGCCACCTGGTACATCTCTTCAAACATTTCCGGATCGGCATAATCATCAGATTCTACAATACCAATATATTCTCCTTCAGCCATATCAAATCCACGGTTCATAGAATTACCATAACCACTATTTGGTTTTGTGATTACTTTCACACGCGGATCTTTGTCCATATACTCCTTGATAATCTGCGGTGATGAGTCTGTTGATCCATCATCTACACAAATAATTTCAATATCTTTTAATGTCTGATTCACAATACTGTCCAGACACTGATGAAGATATTTTTCTACATTATAAATTGGTACTACAATTGATACTTTTGGTGATCCCATTTGTTCCTCCTTATAAATCTTTCTTTTTATCTAAATCCAGATAATGATTCCAAAAATCCTGCGAAATAAATGTACCGAACATGTTGCGATACTGTTCACAGACTTTATCATATCTTTGATCAATCAATTTACATACTTTAAAGTACTTAATATAAGATGCAAGCATCGCAGAAAAACTTCTTTTTGCATCTAATACATGATCCGTACTGTCGATATACAACACCTCTTTATATCGATACAGATCATAAATATTCGGATACGGAATTTCAGCTTTTGGTTTTCCATGTCTGGCAGGCAGAAAATGACCATTCATCGTTGCCATTTTCCAGATTTTTTCAATAATCGAAACTTTTTCTCTCTGCTCTTTTCCATACGGAGAAAGCTCTTCTTCTGTAAGCCCCTTATACCCTATAAAATCCGATTTGGATTTCATTTCATAATTGTACACAGCTAGCTTTTTATGAATCTCCATTCCGTCCTGTCTGCAGAACCATTTTGCTCCCTTAAGAAAATCCATGGTTCCAAGCAGATTTAAATCCACATATTTATATCTGTATTTACCAATATTGCTGCTGATTTCTTTAAATAGAACTTTTTTAAACTGTTTTGCCGCAAACGATTTATCGTGGATTGCATTTAATATTGCAAGATTTCGAATATCATAATATTCATTTGTTCCCGGACATTTATTTTCAAAAGCTTCATGCCATACGCAGATTCCATTCAACAAAATAAATTCCCCGTTTGCACGTAATCCATATTCGATATCATCCCGATGTATAAATAGTGGCAACGGCAGCTTATTTTTATGAATAAATGTAATTGGAATGCAAGAATACCACCACCCCACATAATCATGCTTTACTTCTTCTTCATTTGCAATACATTCCTGCAAAGATGCCATATCAAAATCATGATTATGGGCGATCATATCTCCATTATTCCATAAAGCTCCGCTTTCATACTGGATTTTCGGATGATCCAGTCTCATCAAAGCTCCGCCAATCACATAGTTATAATACTTTTTCTTTAAATGTCTTAAAAACAGATAATTTCTTTCAATTGTCTCCGGAAGAATGATGGCATCATCATCCATAAGCAAAACATGACTCACCTTTTCTTCCGCATTTAAAAACTCCAGCATTGTACGGGTAAAACCACCTACTCCGCCTAAATTCTTATTTTTTACGATACGAATAGCCGGATCCTGAAAGTTTTCCGGTTCCAGAGTTCCCGCATTATCTGAAATACAAACCCTGACATGTCCAAATGCTTCTGCTTCTTTGTTATTCAGGATTCCGTCTTTCAAAAGATTCATATTTCGCTCAACATATTTTTCTCTTTTGAAGGTACAGATTCCAATCCCAATATTTACATCATTCTCTTCCAGATTTTTCTGTTCTGTAGAAAAATCTGCTGTCAAAAGAACTGTATCCTCTACTGCTTCAATAGAAACACCAAGCATCCCTTCTTCTGGAACCGTGATTTCTTCTGTAGCCAGATAATTCGTTCCATCCGAAGCCATTTTCTCATCAAGCAAAGAATGTCTCTTTATAATACCTTCCCTGATCTGTAGATGATCTATCTTTACCTTTACATTCCCATGAATTCTCATGCGAAGATAAACGGTTTCAACTCCTACATATTTTTTCCATTTCTGACACGAAAACAAATTAAAATAGGTTTCCAAATTCAATTTCGCGTTAGGTTTTAATTCTATTTTTCCCTTACTTACAGAAATTTTTGGATCTGCTTTCAGGTAAAGCTGCATCGTCTCCTTTGATTGTGGAATTAATGCAAATTTTTGTAATATCATAGTTCTACCACCGAATTATTCATTCATGTACTCGTTAGTTACTTCTTCCACAAGACCGCTTTTTCTGACTACACCTTTATCGATCCAAATCGCATGATCGCAGAGCTTTCTTACGGATTTCACATCATGTGAAACATATAAAAGTGTAGTTCCGCCACTGAGCATATCTTCCATTCTCTTGTAACATTTCTCCTGGAACTGATAGTCTCCTACAGAGAGAATCTCATCTACAACCAGAATATCCGGTCTTACCATGGTTGCAATTGCAAAACCAAGTCTTGCCTGCATACCTGATGAAAAGTTTTTGATCGGCACATCCAAAAAATCCCAAAGTTCTGCAAAATCGATAATCTCCGCAAAATGCTCTTCCATAAATTTTCTTGAATGTCCAAGTACAGTTCCATTCAAAAACACATTTTCTCTAGCCGTCATATTCATATCAAACCCGGCACCCAATTCAATCAACGGTGCAATGGTCCCTTTTGTAGTAACTGAACCTTTGTATGGTTTTAAAATTCCACAGCAGGCTTTTAAAAGCGTTGACTTTCCGGATCCGTTTGTTCCGATCAGTCCCCACGCCTCTCCTCTTTTTACTTTTAAATTGACATCTTTTAACGCAAGAAATTCCTGGAACATCAATTCGTGTTTGATCAGTTTGATCACATATTCTTTCAGGTTATCTACCTTTTCAGATGCCATGTTGAACCGAATCGTCAGGTTATCAACATCAACAATATATTCTTCGTTCATTCGCCCTTCTCCTAGATATATAAAATGAAGTTATCCTGTGTTTTCTTAAATACACCAAGTCCAATTGACAGCATGATAAAAGCCATTACCCAGCAACCAATAAAGATTCTTGGAGTTGTAAAATGTCTGTATAAAACAAGATCTCTGAAGAACTGGATATAATAAAACATTGGATTACAGTATTCTACCAGCTTTCTGAGCCAGTCCGGAAGCAGCTCGATCGGGTAAAACATTGGGGTTACATACATCCATGCTACTGTGATGGCATTGTAGATATACTGAATATCTCGAAAGAAAACATTCGCAGCAGAAAGGAAAAAGCCCAATCCGCATACAAAGATATACAGCGGAATCACTACCAATGGAAAAAGCAGGATATATGGTGAAAACGGTGCTCTGGTGATCAGCATGACCAGAATCAATGCTCCCATTGAGAAAATAAGGTCGATCAGGGAACTTGTTACTTTTGATAAGGTAAAAATATATTTAGGTACATATATTTTCTTGATCAAAGCTCCATTATCCAACACAGAATACATAGACATATGGGTTGCATTATTCATAAAATCAAATAATGCCTGACCTGTCAGCAGGTAAACCGGAAAGTTTTCGATTCCGCGCTGGAACATTTGGGAAAATACCAGTGTCATTACAAGCATGATCAGCAGCGGATTCAAAATACTCCACACATATCCCAGAAAACTTCTTCTGTATTTTAATTTCACGTCTCTGACTACCAGTTCTCTTAATAAATCTTTATATCTAAAAAATGTATTTATCCTATCTCTTGTTACGCTCATTATTCTTCTCCAATTTAATATGAATCTCTTCGGCCTTTAAATGCAAGTACAGCTAACGGGAATGCAGCATATCTTGTTTTCCGTAAAAACAAAACTGCCGGATTCTTTACTCTGTCATACACTTCTCTGTTCTTATGATAAAAATATGCATCTAATTTCATTGCTTCTTTTCGCATACCATTCTTCAGAGGAAAGCTGATATAAATTTTCATCTGACTGGTAAGGATTGTTGCTGTCAATTCCCTGATATACTCCAGATTTGCCTTTGGAGCCGTCTTCTCGACTTTTTTGCAGTACTGATTGAGCCGCATAAGAACCCGCAGATGATTCTTCAGATTCTTCTGCATCTTTTCAATGGACATACTTTGTCCCGGAAGTCCCAGACGATATTGGTAAACAGGGTCTTCCATAAAATATACTGTCTTCACGTAAGGAATCGGAAATGCAATAAACTCTACATCTACATAAAAAGTGTGTTCATCAATCTGTTCATTTGCTTTCCTGAAAAGCTCCGTCTTCACAGTCGTGGCATGCATATCTATGATGGTCTTACCAACAATCTCCTCAAACTGGTAGAGCTTGTTATACTCGATTTTTTCAAACGGATATTCCTGCCTCTTTTCCGGCAGCCGTGTCGTATGGTTGATCCAGGTATAATTCGATGCAACGATATCAGCATCAATTTCTTTTAAAAGTTTCACCAGTCGGATGAAGCTTCTGGTGTCTACCCAGTCATCTCCATCAACAACTTTAAAATATTTTCCTCTTGCCTCACGAGCTCCCGTGTTGATGGTGGAACCATGTCCGCCGTTTTCTTTATTGATCAACCGGAACGTATTTTCATACTTTGAAACATATCTTTCCGCAATTGTTGCAGTATCATCGCTGGAACCATCATTCACAATCAAAACTTCAATATCATCCATGACTTCAGAATTCACAAAGGATTCCAGACAGTCTTCCAGATATGCCTGCACATTGTAACTTGGGACAGTTACTGTTAATATTTTCTCGTCCATTGTTCTCCTAACCTGATTTAATACTATTTTTCTCAAAAAAAGTTGGTTTTACAGATATTTAGTTCTATCTGAATCACCAACTTTTATTCTGATTACTAGAATATTATACTACACTTTTCTTTAGATGGAAAGATTATATCAAATGCTCGCATCTTTGTCAAATCTGCCCACTTTATATACCACTGTGTTTTTCATCTACAATGGGTCCTTCATGACTGATCCTCCCTAAACTGACCAGTTCCTGAAAAGCCTCACTGTCTCTTTTTTTATCTTCCGGTCTGATATGATAAGTAGAAATCATATCTGCAACTTTTTCTTTAATATCCGGACTTTCTTCCATTGCTGCCTTTTCCAGCTCTCGCAGCTGGCTGAGGAAATGTACTTCATCGAACTCAAGAGGTTTGCCGATAAAAATCAGGTTGTTCGCTGTTTTCTGTAGTCCCTCTTCTTTTGTCAGCAATTCCTCATACAGCTTTTCCCCCGGTCTAAGACCGGTATACTTGATCTCCATATTCACACCAAGTGTATATCCGGAAAGTCGGATCAGATTCTTTGCCAGATCAGCAATCTTCACAGGCTCTCCCATATCCAGCACAAAGATTTCTCCGCCATGGGCATAAGCTCCCGCCTGAAGTACCAGTGAAACTGCTTCCGGTATCGTCATAAAATAACGGATAATATCCGGATGCGTAACTGTCACAGGACCTCCTGCCTCCATCTGTTTTTTAAACAGCGGAATAACGCTTCCATTACTTCCCAACACATTCCCGAATCGTACGATCACGTATTCTGTTCTGGAATATTTGCTGAAGGTCTGTACGATCATTTCACACATACGTTTCGATGCACCCATGATATTGGTAGGGTTTACTGCTTTATCCGTAGAGATCAGTACAAATTTCTTTACCCCGTACTTGTCCGCAGCTCTTGCTGTCTTATAAGTACCAAACACATTGTTTTTAATGGCTTCATTCGGGCTGTCTTCCATAAGTGGCACGTGTTTATGGGCTGCCGCATGAAAAACAACATCCGGTCGATAATGCTCCATGACGCTTTCAATTCGACTTGTATTTCGAACAGAACCTATCAGTACTTCCAGCTTCAGATTTGGATACTTACGAACCAGCTCCTGCTGAATGTCATAGGCATTGTTCTCATAGATATCAAAAATGATAAGAAGCTTTGGATTGTGGGAAGCGATCTGACGGCATAATTCACTTCCGATGGAGCCGCCGCCTCCCGTAACCAATACTCTTTTATTTCTCACATACTGCCCAACGCTTTCCATATCAATTTCAATAGTATCTCTTCCGAGAAGGTCTTCGATGGATACTTCCCGCAGGTTTGACACTCCTACATCGTCATTGATCAGCTGATACATTCCCGGTAATATCTTAAGTTTACAATCTGTAAGATTACAGATTCTTAAGATATCTCTGGTATTTTTTGTTCCTGCCGAAGGAATTGCAAGGATAATTTCTTCTGCATCATACTTCTTTGCTGCTTCCTGAATCTTATCTCTTCCTCCGACAATGCGGATTCCATGAATGTATTTTCCTTTTTTGGAAGGATTATCATCAATCACGCAGACAACCTTCTGATTCAGGTATTTACTGCTTTTTAATTCTTTGATGATCATATTTCCGGCTTCGCCGGCACCGATCACAATGGTGTTACGGCTATGCCTGGTTGATTTCTTCAATCCATTTTCCATAGTATGCAAAATGCGATAAGAAAATCGAGTGATGATCGTTGTGATACTTAACAAAATAAAATAGAAGAAATAATAACTTCTCGGAACCTGCAGATACAACAAACTGAAACCGAAAGCCTGAAAGACCGTTGACAGCATTGTTGCACCAAGAATGGCAAGCATCTCATTTATGCTGGCATAAGACCATACCCGGTTATACAGATTAAGTACCAAAAAAATGACTACCGTTGTGATAACATTGATGACCATATAGCTCTCGACACTGTACATATACTCTGCCGGTACCCAGATATTATCCAATTTAAAACGCAAAATAATTGCCAGATAAGAATCCAGGATCACACTTAAGATATCTACAATAAACAGTGCGATCATCCTGCCTCTGGAATTTTGCAATCCCCATATTTTTTTCATAAGCAACCTCCATTTGAATTACAATCTTCTTCAGGAATTACTTATAAAGCACATAGGCATAAGTTTTTTCATCCTGATATAATTCTTTTGATTTTTTCAATCCTGTAATTTCACCGATTCGCTCTAAGCAGTCCTCTGTATTCATTGTATTTTTTTCGCCAAAGGCATCATATTCCTCATCCAAAATACGATCTATGTATACTACCAGCTTAGAATTTTCAATAGAAACATCTGGAATATCCTCGTCTATTTCTTTGTAATTCATTTGGTATAAACGATCATAGTTTTGTAATTCCAGAGCTTCATTCACCATAATATAAGATAATGTATAAATGTACACACATGAAGTGTCCGCATATTTTTTACTGATCGCGATATTATTTTCTCCTTCTGGATATAAATAACAAGGATCATTTACATAATACGTCAATCCACCAATAAGCATCATTGAAACAGTCATTACCACCAGAAGCTTAGCTCTGTTTTTAATCCATGCTTTATAAATAGAATATACTACATAACAAAACAACAAAGATAAAAACGGGAATAAATTCATAATATAACGGTTTACTTGCCACGGTGAAATTTTCGATGCTATCACAAAAACAAAGATGCAGGTAATCACTATGTCAATTACCAGGTATGTTTCTCGTTTTACTTTTATATATGCAGTTTGAGAAAGCTGCTTATCCTTCACAGCAATATAATAATGATCATCCTTATATTGCAGCTTCATTTCCCATATAATGTGTGTGATGAAATAGGCAACAATTCCTAAACAACAAATGATAAGAATCAATGTAAAAATACTGCCGAACATCTCCTCACTTACTATTTTCCAAAACTGTTTGATTCGTACAAACCAGTCCGAAAAATTATGCATATTTTGAAGTGTTGTCTGACTATGGCTTACCCCTGTACCCGTTAAATTCTTAAGGATTGTCGGATAACATACAACCGCGCCTGCACCTCCGATTGCGCCGCTAAGCACATACATTCCTGTCATTTTGTAGTCTTTTCGCATAATCATCCAGATCATTTGTACAAGAACCATCGGAAATGCAAAAATCACAAAATAATAATGAGTAAACAATCCTCCAAAAGTTGCGATCAAAATACTGATCAGATTTCTCTTTTTTATTTTTCTCGTAGCCATTATGGATAAATGTTCATATGCAAAAATCGTACACCACATGGTTAACAACATATACATTCGAATATATGTCACCATATTTACCGCAGCAATACTAAACCCGAAAAACAGAATCGGAAAAAATGCAAAATATTTATCCTTTTTAATTAATCTACTTATTTTATACAAAAAGACAATTGTTATCGCATAATAAAGCAAATTGGGAATCAGTCCAAACCATTTACTAAACTGCCCCGGAAAACATGAGCTGATCGCATGCAAAACCATATAAAAAAGAGGCGGATGGGAATCATGGGTTTGATTATATATGACAGAACCAAATTTAAAAGTCTCTCCCTTATTAACTGTCAAATAATCTTTAAATATTTCTGGACTGATCTCTGGATTATCTAATGCGCCGTCTTCCCAAATCTGTGCATGATAATAACTATTTGCAAGTCCATAAGACCACACTTCATCCACAAAATACCCTTTTTTCATGTCGCAATAAAAAATCATAAAAATAATCTGTATAAGCAAAATACATATTAGTATAATGTAACTGCTTTTTTCTCTTAAAAACTTCCTCATATACCTTCCTTTCCATTAATACTGATAAATATTTTTATTTTTTGACAAATGCTTCTTTGCCCATTTCCGGAGCAGTATCTCCTTTTGTAACAACTTTGACCTCGATTGCTTCTATTCTTTTTGAAAGTCCTTCTGTACCTGCAGGATCACCATTTTTTGTCCATCCGAGCCAGCCATAATCCTGTGCATGAACACGGTAATACACATCACATGATTCAGAAAGCGTTCCGGTAAGATTAATCTTGATCGCTTCTACTCGTTTTCCTTTTCCGGTGGTTCCGGCAAGGGCTCCGTCTTTTACAGGCTTCTGCCAGCCGATATCCTGTACATGGGCACTATATTCCACACTTCCCTCTGCTTTTTGACCTGACAGGGATATTTTGATTGCTTCTACTCGTTTACTTTCCCCGGTAGTTCCGGCAAGAGCCCCGTCTTTTACATTATTCTGCCAGCCAATATCCTGTACATGAGCAGAATAGACGATGGAGGTCCATTTTTTACTGAAGCACTGTTCCGTTGTTCCCGGAGCCTGTGCACCTTTTTTTACAATTTTAATCTGAATGGCTTCTACACGGTAACCATAGCCTTCGGTTCCGGCAGCCTCTCCATTCTTGGCCCATCCCATCCAGCCGAAATTCTGCGCATGGACACGGTAATAGATATCATATCTTTCTTCCATTTCTTCTGTCAGTCTGATTTTTACAGCTTCTAGCCTCTTCTGGCCATTTGCAGTGCCGCTTACTTCACCTTCCTCTTTCCAGCTGTCCCAACCAATATCCTGTATATGTGACATATATTGAATGGTTCCTGCGTAGCCTTTATCAGGCAAATTAACTTTGATTCCACCTAAAGCCAAGGACTTTCCTGTTGTACCGCTAGTTTCTCCATTTTCAACCGGACTCATCCATCCTTCACCATTGACATACGCAGCATAAGAAACGGTCGGATCCTTCTCCACAAATGCGTTTTCCGTACTTCCGGGAGCATCCATTCCTTTTTTGCCTGCAACGATCTGAATGGCTTCTGCCTGGCAGTCATAACCTTTAGTTCCTGACTCCTCATCATTCTTTGCCCAGCCAAGCCAGCCATAATTGCTTGTATAAACACGATAGTAAATATCGTAATTCTCTGCCTGCGTTCCTTTTAATCTGATTTTTATAGCTTCGGTTCTTTTTGGATCGTCATTTGCTGTCGATTCCTTTCCATCTGCAGCATATTCCTGCCATCCTGCATTTGGCACATAAGTTGAATATTCCACATTTAGGTCTGCAAGATTTGCATTAATCTTTATACTTTGGATTGCTTTCGACAAACCTACTGTACCACTTTGTTCTCCATTTTTCACCTGACCGGTCCAGCCAAGATCCTGCACAAAAGTACTGTAAGAAAGGAGGTCTTTATTCTCAACATCTACATCCTTTTCTTTTTTCAGCAATACGATCTGGATTGCCTGTAAATCCTTCGATTCTCCGGTTGTTCCTGCAATCTCATCTGTTGTGACATAATTCTGCCATCCATCATTTGCCACATGGGCACGATATAGGATCTGGTATTCGTCTTTCTTTTCGCCTGTCAAACGAATCTGAACTGCCTGTATTGCTTTGCTCTGCCCGGTTGTTCCTGCCTGTTCACCGTCTGCAACATAATCCTGCCAACCATCATCCGCCACATGGGCACGATATTCGATACCCAGACCATCAATTCCTGATATCTGCATTTTCATGGCCTGCATTGCGTATCCAAGGCCTACAGTACCTGCCTTTTCACCATTTCCGGTTTCATCTAACCATCCAAGATTTGTTACGTGTGCCGAAACAGATAAGGCATCCTTCACTTCATCCGGTACTGCTACCGGCTCTACCTCTTTCCCTGTATCCGGCTTGTTATTTTCAGGCGGCTTCACATTTGAAGAAGATCCATTTCCTTTCTGAATAAGTGAAATGTAATCTGCACTGGCATATCCATACATATCCTGAAAATTATAGTTACCTGTACTGCTGTCTACTCCGTTTCTTCCCTCTGTAAGGACACCATCGCTCTGAACCCGGTAAAATCCATTCGCTGCTTCACCATTATCTAAAAGTAAAAATGCATACTGAGACTGAGCAGCTGTCTTATACAGCACATCTGAGGAAGTATTGCTTTCTTTTCTGACATTCAGTGTAGTATGTTCACTGTTTATCAGATCCTTTATTCCAATGGAATATTTTCCATAATCTTTTGATCCATTTGTCCTGTCGAGGCTCCACATCAAATTGGCGATCTTCTCACCCCAAAACGGATCGGATGCATAGTGGACGTTAATTCCACTTCCTTTATTACCCAGATAGGCTCCTTTATAGGTTCCACATCCCGGTCTTAAATATTGCTTCGACATATAAGTTTCCGCAAAATCCTTGAGACAGGTAGAAACATCCTTGTAACTATTGGCACTCTCTCCAGGGGCGGTGTCTACAGCATTTAAACCGAAAAGATTATTCTTTTCCTTTGCAATACTGCTCTTTCCCCATCCGCTCTCAAGGGCTGCTGTTCCTGCCATCATCAGGGCATTTACACCGTATGTATCCTGATTTTTCACAAACTGTGCACCGGTATCCCACATTTTAGAGTCCGAATCAGTCTTTGCATTGATGATAGAATTCAATTCATCTGCACTATAATTGCTCTGACTACGAAGTGGCAGATACTGAAAATAATTATAATATGGAGCAGACGGATTCACAGAATGTGAACGGTCACCGTTTTGATAATCTTCCAGCATATTTTCAAAATTATCGTAGGTGTAAAAATAATGTCCGTCATAACTGTAATAATCAGTGCCCTCTGCAAGATACTCCGGTGCCGGTCCATTGTCCAGACGGGCATTATAATCATTATTCGTTACGTTTCCAACGATATTATGATAGAGTCTTCCAGATGAGACCTGATAACAACTAATGGATTCAACCTGGGAAATATCTACGACCTGTACTTCATCCGGATTGATTTCTCCGATCACGCCTGAAAGCATAAACCGCACTTTTCCATCGCTGGTTCCAAGATAAGCAGCGTCTGCACCGTACGCACCGCAAGTGTATCCCTGTGCGCCGGTTCCTACCTCTGTGTATTCTGTAACCACAGCGCCTTTTGTGTTAAAGTTAACGATTTGAGCAGAAGAAGATCTTGCCATTCGAATACTTTTATCCTCTTCAACCAATCCAATTTCTGGTTCTACTTCATATACGTTTCCATATTCATCCGTCTCTATCAACTTTTCTTCAGCTTTCTCTGGTTCTTCTTCCGCATATACACGAAGCGGCATTCCTACTGTACCCGCCATCACTGCACTCACTGTAAAAAGAGCAACCATTTGCTTTGATGTCTTCCGCATAGTATCCTCCTTACCTTTTCATCAGATCCCCCGCTGTTTCAGTCTTAGTATAGCACCCACATTCTTAGCGTCGCAAGATTTTTATCATTCCATACGCAGAAACGCTGAAGTACTTTCCCCACTTCAGCGCTTCTTTAACTTGTTATAATACTTTTTTTACAGCTGGAATTAATCTCAGACACCAGACAATTATTCCATATACCACAAATAAAACAATTATTATCCACCATGCTGCAAGAATTCCGTGCAGACCATCCACGACCCTATCAAAGAACAATCCATAAATTTTCTCTCGCATTGGCGAATGTGTATCAATCAAGAACATTCCAAACGTTAAAGGGGCAAGTTTTGGAGCAACACGGCTTAATATCTGTATCACTGCATTTTTATTTTCTTTAATAGATATGATAAGATAAAAAATTGCACATGATGGAAGAACAATAAAGAATTGATGCATCATTTCAAAGTTCGCACCACCACGAATTCTGATATCCAACAAAATCCCAATCAAACCGCCAAGAATCGAAATCAACATTCCAATGTTTAAAATGTTCTGTTTTATTAATTCTCGTTTATGATAGAATCCATAACCCAAAACTGGAAATATCATGTGCCATGATACACTGGCCCATGGCGTCACAAACAATGGAATATTGGAAAAAACAACAAAATTGATATTGCTCTCTATCATAATTGCCTGCAGCATATTCAATATAGCTACAATCGCAATAAACCATTTCCACTCATCATCAGAAAAATTCTGAACAATCCGTCTGAAAATCGGTAACATTAACAAAAATGCGAGATAAGCATATAAATACCAGTTAAGTCCACCCAAAAATGTTGATATCAGTGATGAAATCGAACGATTACAAATACCACTGATGATTGAAATTGCAGCCATCACAATTAAAATTCTTGATACCCTGTGACTTATAATCTTTGTATATGTTTCATTTTTTCCCAAAAGTACTACACCACTAACCATAAAAAACAAAGCAGATCCACACTTACATAATAAACTTGGTATAAGCAATACATAATGTAGAATATTCAATTCACTTAAATCATATGAGAAAATAAAACTATAACAATACAAATAATTATATAAAACAAAAATAATTGCAACTATCTTTATGAAATCTAGCCGCCAATCGTGCTTTTTCATAGTTCCCCCTCTATATTATTATTTTATCCTTCTGTCTTCGGCACAAGTTTAATCTCCAGGGATTCCAGTCTGTATCCCTTGCCTGTGGTTCCGGCTTCTTCACCATTTTTTACCCAGTCAAGCCATCCTAAATTCTGAACCTGCGCGCGATAGTAAATATCATAATGCACTTTCATCTCACCGGTCAGTTTTATCTTAACCGCTTCCATTTGAAGTTTTTCTCCGACTGTACCGGATATCTCGCCATCTTTTTTCCAGTCCTGCCAGCCAATATTCTGAACATGGGCGCTATAGGTAACATCTCCCGAATACAATGGCTTATATAAATCCAGTTTCAAAGCCTCCATGCGGAGTCCCTGACCAACGGTTCCGATCGTCTCTCCATTATAGACCTCATCCTGCCAGCCAATATTTTGAACATGGGCACTGTAAACAGCCTGGGTATCAAAGGTTTTTGAGGAAGTTCCTACCGGTGTCAGCCCATCTCCGTCTTTACGAACCAGAGCAATCTTTATTGCTTCCATCCGATAACCATAGTTAACCGTTCCTGCAATTTCTCCATTCTTCGCCCAGTCAAGCCAGCCAAAGTTCTGGACATGGACGCGGTAATACACATTATATTCCTTTTCTATCTCACCGGTCAGCCAGATTTTTATTGCTTCAATCCTCTTATTCTGTCCGATCGTCCCTGCCGTTTCTCCATTTGAAACTTCTGACTGCCATCCAATATCTTCCACATGGGTACTATAATGAATGTCTCCTGAAAATCCACGACCAGACAAACTTATTTGCAAAGCTTCCAGACGCTGGTTTTTCCCGATCGTTCCTGCTGTTTCCTGATTGCAGCAAGTCGGCTGCCAACCGACATTTTGCACATGGGCGGTATATTTAACTGACGGCTTATTCCACTCTTCGTTAAAACGATACGCATCTGCCGTTTCTCCAGGAGCAGCGCTTCCCTCTGGCAAAACAGCAATCTGTACTGCCTCTATCGCATAGCCATACTCTTCTGTTCCGGCTTTCTCTCCATTTTTCGCCCAGCCAAGCCAGCCAAAATTACTGCTATGTACCCGGTAATAAATATCGTAATTCTCTGCATCATCTCCGGTCAGATTAAGTTTAATAGCCTCCAGAGCTCTGCTCTGGCCTTCTGTGCCAAGCATTGCGCCGGTTTGAACTTCATCAGTCCATCCATACCCAGCCACAAGTCCGGTATAACTTACTCCCAGATTTTCGCTGTTTGTCTGGATTTTCAGTGCCTCCAGACGCAGGCTCTTTCCGATTGTTCCAAGGGCATGCCCGTTTTTCTTCCAGTCTGTCCAGCCAACATTTTGAATATTTGCACAATAGCTGATAAGGTCGGTATCACCTACTTCTACAACCGGTGTATTCACATCTGCATCACTTAACAGATCGCCATAGTAAAAGCTGACATCCACATCTGTACTGATTCCATCCACCTGTGCCTTGCTGGTGCACTGCCACATATCATAATTCCCGTTATAATCACATTGATAATTATACTGTGCCACCCAGCGATGCCAATTGTTATAGACACTGCCTGTCAGGTAATTGTTCCACCAATTCAGATTCGCATACACACCTACCTGATATCCTGCATTGCTGATCTTATTGCAAAAGGTTTCAGCAAACTTCTGGATCGTGTCATTTCCAAGGCTGACCTGGCTGTTATCCTCCAGATCATAATACACCGGATATGCCAGATTGTATCCCTTGATCAGTCGCAGTACGTGATCCGCTTCACTTTCGGCTTCCGTTGTATTCTCAGCGTAAGAATAGATATAAACTCCGAAAGGAATTCCTAATCTTGTACACTCAGATACGTTATACTGCCATTTTTTATCATCTTGATAAGAAACATCATTTCCATATCCAACACGAAGAATTGCAAAATCGACATCTGAGTTCTTTACTTTTTCCCAGTCAATATCCTGGTTGTGTTCACTCACGTCGATGACCTTTCCGATTGCTCCCTCAACCGGTTCTCCCTGTGAATTATAGCAAACGCCGTTGATTTTTTTATAGGCATTCGATGTATCACTGATGGCATATGCACTGGCTGACCTCTTTTGGATCGGCTGTCCGTTGGAATATCGGAAACTGTTCTCCACAAATCCGCTCTGATCCCTCAGTCCTGCACTCTCTGCTGTTTCGTCTGAAACAGTTTCTGCTTCATCTGATACATTCTCTGTTTCATTTGCTACATCTTCCGTTTCATTTAGCAGCTCTTCTGTTTCGTTTGATACATCTTCTATTTCATTTGGCACATCTTCTGCCAAAACTGCCATTGGCTGACTTCCAATAAAAATTACTGCCATCAGCACTGCAAATATTCTATTTATTTTCATTTACTTACTCCGCCATTCTAAACTGTCTGTTCCTAATTGTAAGTATCATAAGCCTTTTTGTAAAAAACCATAATGATCTTTGTTAAAAAAGAAGGCCAGAATTTATTAAACATATCGGTATCTTCTTTGATTCTTCTGTGATCGACGATAAATTCCTTGCTTGTTGCCCCGTCATGAATTCGATAATAAATGATAGGTGTGTCACAATAAGCAAAATGTGAATTTTTAATCTCTGCACATTTCAAAAAAGTATCCCAGTCAATACAGAACTTCATCTTGGAAGTAAAGATCGGAAGTCCTACCACACTTTTATTATAGGTAACTCCCGGACAGCAGATGCTGTTTCCCAGAGATAGAATTCTTCTTCTCCACCACTTTGAGGCAGCAAGTTTTTTACATCTCATAGGCTGTCTCAAAAACTTCCGGAGCTTACTGTTTATATCTCGCTTTCCGACTTTTCCGCCTTTCAGAGGCAGATAATCTGCGATAAAGATCGACATCTTTTCATCCGGAATATGTTTCAAAAGTTCTTCCACATAATGTTCATTATACACATCATCCTGATGCGCAACTGTCACATAATTCGTTTTTGTACATGCAACAGAAAAATTCCAGTCATCACAAATATCGCTCTTTCCTTCCCTTACATAATAGGGAAGGTCATATTTTTTTGCCATATTCTCGATAAACTCACAAGGTGTCGACGTACAAACGATAATATTACTTTTTACCTTCTGGTTTACAAGCGATTTGATGCAGCTTTCCAGATACGGCGATTCCTTGTATGCACACACTGCAAATGTGTGATCTGTATTTTGATATTCCATTCCATTTATCCCTTCTTAGCAAATGTCCAAAATTTATTCATCAAAAAATTAATCGGCGTTGTGATCATAATATTGATAATCGGTGCCACAGCCTGTGATATTCCCAGAATGTTAACCTGTAAATAAAGTAAAAGAGTACTGAGGATGAAGCTGAATCCATAAGAAATATAGGTTTTTACCAGGGATTCTTTTTTATTGCCACTCTCTTTTGCTTCTTCTTTAAATACGAATTTGCTGTTCCAATAATATGCATTCAGCGTTCCTGTCACAAATCCAAGTGCATTCGCGATGAGATAATGCACACCCAAAAATGTAAACAAATAATAAGTTGCCAGTGAAACAACTGTATTACTTACTCCTACCATGCCAAATTTAATAAACTGGACTCCGATTTTATCCCATAATTCTTTTAATTTCTGCATTCTACTTCTACCCTAAGAATTTTTCTACTCTGAAGCGTGGTCTTCCTTTTGCTTCCATATAAATCTTTCCAATATACTCTCCGACAACGCCCAAACCTAATAAGATGAGTCCTCCAAAAAGCCAGATGGAAATAACGATGGTTGCCCAGCCCGAAACTGTGTTTCCTCTGACTGCTCCGATAATAAACCAGATGATCATCAGCGCACTGGCGCATAAGGCTCCTACACCGAGAGTTGTGATCAGACGGATTGGTTTAATACTGAATGAAGTAATTCCATCAATAGCAAAGGCAAGCATTTTTTTCAGCGGATATTTGGATTCTCCGGCAAAACGTTCTTTTCTTGCATATTCTACGGTATCGCTTTTGTATCCGATCAGTGGAACGATTCCACGCAGAAACAGATTTACTTCTTTATATTCAGATAAAGCATCTAATACTGTTTTACTCATCAGTCGATAGTCTGCATGGTTAAATACGATGTCTACTCCCATCGCCTGCATGATCTTGTAAAATCCTTCTGCAGTCGTTTTTTTGAAGAACGTATCCGTTGCACGGGAATTTCTGACTCCATATACAACTTCACAGCCTTCTTTGTATTTTTCAACAAATTTGTCTACTACATCGATGTCATCCTGTAGATCCGCATCCATGGTAATCGCCATATCACACAGATCTTTTACTGTCATAAGACCGGCCAGAACTGCGAACTGATGACCTCTGTTGTGTGCCAGCTTGACACCGCCAATTCTCGGATTCTCACTGTGATATTTTTCGATGAGTTCCCATGTTTTGTCTTTTGATCCGTCG
>OLPV01000141.1_pt1 | contig 68134 bp, 70 predicted proteins | sample 1671961 | NCBI WGS metagenome assembly OLPV01 (sample SAMEA3136630, study PRJEB25190) | human gut metagenome | biome: human gut; feature: human-associated habitat; material: faeces | place: Austria | collected 2013 | reverse complement strand
GGATAGAGCGTTTGGCTACGGACCAAAAGGTCGGGGGTTCGAATCCTCTAACCCACGTAAAGCGATTGAATGTTCATTCAATCGCTTTTTTTGTAGCACAAGCCTAACAAGCACCGTGAGCGCTTGCGGTCGGCATTACAGAAAGGAGCATACTATGTGGTTAGCAGACGGATGGAAAGAATATGAAGTTATTGACACTTCCAATGGAGAAAAGTTAGAGCGATGGGGAGATTATATCCTGGTTCGCCCGGACCCGCAGGTGATCTGGGACACACCGCATGATGCCCCACAGTGGAAGAAGAAAAATGCGCACTATCATAGAAGCAATAAGGGAGGCGGAGAATGGCAGTTCTTTGATCTGCCGAAGCAGTGGGATGTCCATTACCGGGATCTGACCTTCCATTTGAAACCATTTAGTTTTAAACATACAGGACTTTTTCCGGAGCAGGCAGTCAATTGGGACTGGGCATCGGGACTGATCCGCCGCGCCGGACGACCGGTCAAAGTACTGAATCTGTTCGCCTATACGGGAGGAGCTACGGTGGCCTGTGCAAAAGCGGGGGCAGCCGTCACGCATGTGGATGCCTCTAAGGGGATGGTTACCTGGGCAAAAGAAAATGCGGCGGCATCCGGACTTGCAGATGCGCCGATCCGCTATCTTGTGGACGACTGCGTGAAATTTGTTGAGCGCGAGATCCGCCGCGGAAATCATTATGACGGGATTATCATGGATCCACCATCGTATGGAAGAGGACCGAAAGGGGAAATCTGGAAGATTGAGGAGAAAATCTTTCCGCTTGTGAATCTTTGCACAAAGATTTTGTCCAAGGACCCCTTGTTCTTTTTGATCAATTCCTATACAACCGGTCTGCAGCCGGCGGTATTGTCTTATATGCTGGAATTGGCGGTAGGAAAGCCGTTTGGAGGACAAGTGACAGCGGATGAGATCGGGCTTCCGGTAAGCAGCAATGGACTGGTTTTACCATGTGGTGCCAGCGGACGGTTTGAAATGTGTGACAACTTGAAACAGAACAAAAGTACGACGACAAATGTAGAGTAAATTGATGCACAAAGTTATCCACAAAAAAACATGCCGAATTACGATAATTGTGAGTTATACACAAAGTTATCCACATTATCCACAATTTCGGTAGACTTTTGTAGGTAAAAAATACATAGGGATGACAAATCGACGAGTTGTATGACAATTTGTGAAAATCTTGTGAATTTGCTTAAAAAAATTAAAAATTTAGTTGCTCATTTGTGCATTTTGTAGTATACTATAGTCATGGGACAGGTAATAGATGAAATGCCTGACATTCCCGAATATTTTGGGCAAAGGAGCTGATTATCATGAATTTAGTAATTAGTGGAAAAAATTTAGATATAACGGAGGGCTTACGTTCTGCCATTGAAGAAAAGATCGGCAAACTCGAAAGATACTTTACCGATACGACAGAAGTACATGTTACGTTGAGCACGGAGAAAAACCGTCAGAAGATCGAGATTACGATTCCGATGAAAGGAAGCATCATTCGTGCGGAAGAAGTTAGTTCGGATATGTACGTATCCATTGACCTGGTAGAAGAAGTCATCGAGAGACAACTTCGCAAATACAAAAATAAATTGATCGACAAGGAACAGAATGCTGCACACTTGAGCCAGTCATTTATTGAGGCGGATGATTTCGAAGATGAAGATATTCAGATCATTCGTTCCAAGAAATTTGCGATGAAACCGATGGATCCGGAAGAAGCTTGTGTTCAGATGGAACTGATCGGACATAATTTCTTTGTATTCCGCAATTCTGAGACAGACGAAGTAAATGTGGTGTATAAGAGAAAAGGAAATACGTATGGTTTGATTGAACCGGAATTCTAAAACATATCTGTAAACGACGAAAATAATAACAAACCGGTATGCTGATGAGCAGTCAGTATACCGGCTTTTTTTGTGACAAAGTTGTGAACGGTTTGTAAAAAACCGCTTGAAAAACAAATTATGTATTGAAAGAACGGCCTGCAAGTGATAAAATAATCAAAGGTTATGATTTGAAATACTACACTTATTTTTAGTGTGGAGAAATATATGGAGAGTGAACACATGGGAATTTTAAGTAAGTTTGTTGGAACACACAGTGAAAGAGAAGTAAAACGCGTGCTTCCAATTGTTGACAAAATTGAATCTTTGGAGCCGGATTTTGAAAAGTTATCCGATGAAGAATTGCGGGATAAAACCAGAGAATTTAAGAGCAGACTCGCGGGGGGAGAGACATTAGATGATATTTTGCCAGAGGCTTATGCGGCAGTGCGTGAGGCGGCCAAGAGAACAATCGGCATGCGCCATTACCGCGTGCAGCTGATCGGTGGTGTGATATTGCACCAGGGACGTATCACAGAGATGCGTACCGGTGAAGGTAAGACGCTGGTATCTACTCTTCCGGCGTATTTGAATGCATTGGAAGGAAAAGGCGTACATATCGTTACGGTCAATGATTATCTGGCAAAACGTGACGCCGAGTGGATGGGACAGGTACATGAATTTTTGGGACTTACCGTTGGATGTATCTTGAACAGCATGGACAATGATGAGAGAAGAGAAGCTTACAATTGTGATATCACGTATGCGACAAACAATGAACTTGGATTTGATTATCTGCGTGATAACATGGTTATTTATAAAGAGCAGCTGGTTCAGCGTGAACTGAATTATGCGATCGTCGATGAGGTCGATTCGGTATTGATCGATGAGGCGAGAACGCCGTTGATCATTTCCGGAAGCAGCGGAAAATCGACAAAGATTTATGAGGCATGTGACAATCTTGCCAAACAGTTAAAACGTGGTACAGCAAAAGAACTTTCGAAAATGGATCTCATTATGAAAGAAGATGACATGGAGACCGGAGATTTTGTTGTGGACGAAAAGGAAAAAACGGTAAATCTTACCGCGCAGGGTGTTGAAAAGGTAGAACGTTTCTTCCATATTGAGAACCTGGCGGATCCGGAGAACCTTGAAATCCAGCATTGTATTATTCTCGCACTTCGTGCGCACAATCTGATGTTCCGCGACAAGGATTATGTGGTAAAAGACGATGAAGTGCTGATCGTAGATGAATTTACCGGACGTATTATGCCGGGACGCCGTTATTCCGACGGTCTGCATCAGGCGATCGAAGCAAAAGAGCATGTAAAAGTAAAAAGAGAAAGTAAGACGCTGGCAACGATTACGTTCCAGAACTTCTTTAATAAATACAACAAAAAATGCGGTATGACAGGTACAGCGCTTACCGAGGAAAAAGAGTTCCGTGAAATTTACGGAATGGACGTTGTGGAAGTACCTACTAATAAACCGATTGCCCGTATTGACTACAACGATTCGGTTTATAAGACAAAACGTGAAAAACTGAATGCGATCGTGGAAGATATCGCAGACTGCTACGAGCGTAAGCAGCCGGTTCTCGTCGGTACGATTACGATCGAGGCATCCGAAGAACTCAGCGAAATGTTGAAACGACGTGGAATCAAGCACAAAGTCTTGAATGCGAAGTATCATGAGCTGGAGGCAGAAATCATTGCCGATGCCGGTGTGGCCGGTGCGGTGACAATCGCGACGAACATGGCCGGACGTGGTACCGATATCAAACTCGGAGAGGGCGTTCAGGAACTTGGCGGACTTCGTATCATTGGTACCGAGCGTCATGAGTCCAGACGTATCGACAATCAGCTGCGTGGACGTGCCGGACGTCAGGGAGATCCAGGTGAATCCAAGTTCTACATTTCCCTGGAAGATGACTTGATGCGTTTGTTTGGTTCCCAGAATCTGATGAATGTATTTAATTCTCTTGGTATGCCGGAAGGTGAGCAGATTCAGCACCGCATGCTGAATAAAGCCATTGAGCGTGCCCAGATGAAGATTGAAAATAATAACTACGGAATCCGTAAAAATCTGCTGGAATACGATATTATCAACAACCAGCAGCGTGAGATCATTTATGCAGAACGCCGTAAAGTATTGGATGGCGAGAGCATGCGTGATACCATTTACGGTATGATTGATGAAGTGATTGAAAAATATGTCGGACGCACGATCGGCGATGACCAGATTCCGGAAGAATGGGATCTTGCGGAATTGAATATGAATCTGCTTCCGATCATTCCGTTTGAGCCGATTACATTTGATCCGGAACGCGACAAGAATTTGAATAAAGCAGGACTTCTTCAGAATTTGAAAGAAGAGGCACTTCGTATTTATGAATCCAAAGAGGCAGAATTTCCGGAGCCGGAGCAGATTCGTGAGATTGAGCGTGTGATTCTTTTGAAAGTGACAGACCAGCACTGGATGAACCATATCGACGATATGGATCAGCTCCGCCAGGGAATCGGTCTTCAGGCTTATGGTCAGAGAGATCCTGTAACGGAGTATCGTTTCCAGGGTTATGATATGTTTGAAGAAATGACAGAATCCATCCGTGAGGAAACAGTTAAGGCATTGATGCATGTGCGTATCGAGCAGAAAGTAGAGCGTGAGCAGGTGGCAAAAGAAACCGGAACAAACAAAGACGACTCTGCCAATGCACCGGTACAGCGCAAAACGGAAAAAGTTGGAAGAAATGATCCATGTCCTTGTGGAAGTGGTAAGAAATATAAATATTGTTGTGGAAAGTAGAGACGTCACGTGGTAGAATTAGATAATTACAAAGTAGAATTAAGTTCATATGAGCAGCCGCTTGCGGAAGTCAGAGATTCTTTGAATCTTGGAGATAAGCGATACCGCATCGAGGAATTGGAGAAAAATATGGAGGCTCCGGATTTTTGGGATGATTCCGAAAAGGCGAGCCAGGCCATGAAGGAAGTCAAAGACCTCAAAGATATCGTGGGACGCGCAGACGGTCTGCAGCAAAAGTATGAGGATATCATGACGCTGATTGAGATGGCGTATGAGGAAGAAGATGAGGAACTCGCTGCGGAGATCGGCGAGGAACTTGCCGCATTTACTTCCGAGTTTGATGATCTTCGTATTACGACGATGCTTACCGGCGAGTACGATGACAGCAATGCCATCCTTACATTGCATGCCGGTGCCGGCGGTACCGAGAGCTGCGACTGGGCGAGCATGCTCTGCCGTATGTATCAGCGCTGGGCAGAGAAAAAAGGATATTCTGTGGAAATGCTTGATTTCCTGGATGGAGAGGAAGCTGGATTAAAATCTGTCACATTGCAGATTAATGGAACCAATGCATATGGCTATCTGAAGAGCGAGCATGGGGTTCACCGCCTCGTCCGCATTTCTCCGTTTAATGCAGCGGGAAAACGCCAGACCTCGTTTGTTTCGTGTGATGTGATGCCGGATATTGAGCAGGATCTTGATATCGAGATTGCCGATGATGATATTCGAATTGATACCTATCGCTCAAGCGGTGCCGGAGGACAGCATATCAATAAAACGTCTTCCGCGATCCGAATCACTCATTTTCCTACCGGAATTGTGGTTCAGTGCCAAAATGAGCGTTCGCAGCATATGAATAAAGATAAGGCGATGCAGATGTTGAAAGCTAAACTGTATTTGCTCAAACAACAGGAAAATCGCGAGAAGGAGTCCGATATCCGAGGGGAACAGAAAGAGATTGGCTGGGGTAACCAGATCCGCTCGTATGTAATGCAGCCGTATACGATGGTAAAAGATCACCGAACCAATGTAGAGACGGGAAATGTCGCTGCGGTTATGGACGGAGATCTTGATATATTTATCAATGGCTATTTGAAATGGATCAACAGTTGATGATCTGCGATAAATGAGGAGGCAAGGATGAAGGAAATAATTGTATTTTTTCTAAGTGATAAAGAATATGGTATCGAGATCAGCGGGATGCAAAGTTTGGAAAATTACCGAGAGATTCAGCATGCCAGTGATTTGCCGGACGGAATGAATGGCCTGGTACAGATTCGTGATGACATTTATCCGGTTTATGATATGAAACAGAAATTCTGTCTTCCGGCGAAAGAGGTGACAGAAGATACGAAAATCCTTCTTCTCCGAACTCATGCAGGGAAGGTTGCGATTGTAGTGGATCGCGTTGGAAAGGTATTTCGCGCTGAGGATAAAGATATTCAGGAATTTCCGAGAGTGGCGCGCACGCGTGATACGGATTATATCAATTTCATTGCCAAACGTGGCAATGATTTGATCGTAGTAGTAAATCCGGACACATTGCTGACAGATGAGCAATATGCCGCGGTTGAAGAGAAAGAGTCTCATGCGGAGGAAACTTCGGATGATTCAAATACAAATAATGGAGGAAAATTATGAAAATTGCAGTATTAGGTTATGGTACAATTGGTTCAGGAGTTGTTGAGATTGTGAATACAAACGCAGCAACGATCGCAAAACGTGCCGGCGAAGAGATTGAAGTGAAATATGTACTCGATCTGCGTGATTTCCCGGGAGATCCGGTGCAGGATATTTTAGTACATGATTATTCCATCATCGCACAGGATGAGGATGTAGATATCATCGTCGAGACAATGGGCGGAACCAAACCAGCATACGATTTTGTGAAAACTGCGCTTCTGAATGGAAAGAGCGTTTGCTCATCCAACAAAGAACTGGTAGCTGCACATGGGGCAGAATTGCTTCAGATCGCACGTGAGAAAAATGTCAACTTCTATTTTGAGGCTAGTGTAGGCGGTGGTATTCCGATTATCCGTCCTTTGAATCAGTGCATTACTGCAGATGAAATTGAATCCATCAATGGTATTTTAAATGGAACGACAAACTTTATTCTGACGAAAATGGCAGAAGAAGGGGCGGATTTTGATGTTGTCCTGAAACAGGCCCAGGAACTCGGATATGCAGAAAAAGATCCGACGGCAGATGTGGAAGGTTACGATGCCTGCCGTAAGATTGCCATTTTGACGTCTTTGGCATATGGTCAGCAGGTTGATTATCAGGATATTTATACAGAAGGTATTACCAAGATCACAGCGGAAGATTTTGAATATGCAAAGAAGATCAATGCAGCGATCAAAATTTTTGGTACAAGCAAAAAAGTTGGAGATAATGTATATGCTATGGTGGCTCCGCAGATGGTATATTCCTCTGAGCCATTGTATAGCGTAAATGGTGTGTTTAATGCGATTTCTGTAACAGGTAATATGCTTGGCGAAGTAATGTTTTATGGTGCCGGCGCAGGTAAACTTCCTACCGCAAGTGCAGTTGTAGCCGATGTTGTAGATGCTACGATCCACAAAGACGAAAATGTACCTGTAACTTGGGAAAGCGAAAAACTTCCGATTGCACCGATGGAAGAAATGGAAAATGCATTTTTTGTTCGTGTGGCAGAAGCAGATCGCAGCAAGATTACAGAACTTTTCGGCGACGTGACAATGATCGATGCAGGCATCGCCGGTGAATGTGGATTTATCACACCGGTTATGAAAGAAAAAGTTTTTGCAGAAAAAGCAGAAAAATTAACGTCTATGATTACACGTATTCGTGTAAATGCATAATAAAGTAGTAAGACCAGATATGGAAAGACGGAGGTAAAGAAGAGATGTTAGTCGTTAAGAAATTTGGTGGCACATCCGTAGCCAACAAAGAACGTATCTTCAACGTGGCAAAGCGTTGTATCGAAGATTATCAGAAAGGAAACGATGTTGTAGTTGTTCTCTCGGCAATGGGAAAACAGACCGATGTTTTGCTTGATATGGCAAATGATATCAATCCGAAAGCGTCGAAAAGAGAGCTTGATATGCTTCTTACAACCGGTGAGCAGACTTCAGTCGCTTTGATGGCGATGGCAATGCAGTCTTTGAATGTGCCGGCAATTTCCCTGAATGCCTTTCAGGTAGCTATGCATACTACATCAGTAGCAGGAAATGCTCGCTTGAAAAAGATTGATACGGAGCGTATCCAGCATGAACTGGAACAGAGAAAGATTGTTATTGTAACCGGATTCCAGGGAATTAGTCAATATGATGATTATACGACACTTGGCCGTGGAGGTTCCGACACAACAGCCGTTGCTTTGGCTGCTGCACTTCGTGCAGATGCCTGTGAGATTTACACAGACGTTGACGGCGTATATACGGCAGATCCAAGAATTGTTAAAGATGCTAAGAAACTGGATGAGATCACTTATGATGAAATGCTTGAATTGGCAAGTCTCGGTGCGGGCGTATTGCACAACCGCTCTGTGGAAATGGCGAAGAAATATGGAGTACAGCTAGTTGTACGTTCTAGTTTGAATACATCGGAAGGAACGGTAGTTAAGGAGGAAGTAAAAATGGAAAAAATGCTTGTAAGTGGAGTAGCATGTGATAAAAATGTAGCAAGAATCGCAGTTGTGGGATTGGAAGATCAGCCTGGTGTGGCATTTAAATTGTTCCGTCACCTCGCAAATCACAATGTAAATGTTGATATGATTCTTCAGTCTATCGGACGTGACAATACAAAGGACATCAGTTTTACAGTAACTGGCGATATGGCAGACATAGCTGTTGAGACGGTTGAAAGACACCGCAGCGGAAGCTTGAAATGTCAGGAGGTTAAAGTGAAGAAAGACGTTGCTAAAGTATCGATCGTAGGTGCCGGCATGCAGTCTAACCCTGGTGTAGCAGCACGTATGTTTGAAGCATTGTATTCAGCAAACGTAAACATTCAGCAGATCTCAACTTCAGAGATCCGTGTAACAGTACTGATCGACCGCGAAGATACAGACCGCGCAATGAATGCCGTTCATAATGAATTTGATTTCTAATTTCCGGGAATTGAGTTGGTTAAAGATTTAGAAATTTGAATTATTGTAATTTGAAAGGCGCGAAAGTGACAGAGAAGTTGTTGCTTTCGTGCCTTTTTGGTGTGTTGGTGGATTGTCGAGAAGTGGGGGGTGCCTGGTGGGCTTTGGGGCGGCTGGCTTTTGCTGGGATAGCAGAGCTTGGACGGGATTACGGACTAGAGGGCAGCGACTCAAAAAGGCAGCGTAAATTGTGAAAGTTGCCAAAAAAAGTTGCCTTTCCTAGTTGTGAGAAGGCGAAAAGGCAACGAAAAATGGGAAAACCAGCGAAATCCGTTGCCTTTAAAGCTGCTAAGAAGCTAGAAAGGCAACCAAAATCGAGGAAGTAGCCAAAAAAAGTTGCCTTTCCTAGTTGTGAGAAGGCGAAAAGGCAACGAAAAACAGAAAAACCAGCGAAATCCGTTGCATTCGCGCTCATCTCGCGAACCCGCACTACGTGCTCTGCCACCTGCTGCGCAGGTGGTTTGCTTCGATAAAGTAAGAAAAGAAGCAAATGGCTTACAGCCGCTTGCTTCTTTTTTCTTACCGGCGCATAAAACGCAAATATCCCAAAGTCGGAGACTTTGGGATATCCGTTGCACTCACATAATTTTCTAAATGTCCTTAGTCCAGCAAGCTGTCCACGGACATTATAGAAAATTGCTTTCGCGCTCATCTCGCGAACCCGCACTACGTGCTCTACCACCTGCTGCGCAGGTGGTTCGCTTCGATAAAGTAAGAAAAGAAGCAAATGGCTTACAGCCGCTTGCTTCTTTTTTCTTACCGGCGCATAAAACGCAAATATCCCAAAGTCGGAGACTTTGGGATATCCGTTGCACTCACATAATTTTCTAAATGTCCTTAGTCCAGCAAGCTGTCCACGGACATTATAGAAAATTACATTCGTTTTATGCGCTTATATCACTGTTTTGATTACGGATAAGATTTGGTCTGGTTCGAATGGTTTTTGGATAAATTCGGAAGCTCCGAGTTTGATCGCTTCTACCATTTTAGATTTCTGACCTGCTGCGGTTACCATGATAACTTTAGCGGAACTGTCTAATTCCATGATTTTTTCCAGGGAACCAAGTCCGTCCAATACAGGCATTGTAATGTCCAAGGTTACCAAATCCGGTTTTAATTCGATGTATTTTTCGTAACCGGTCTGTCCGTCTCCTGCTTCACCGACAATCTCGTAGCCGTGCTCAGTGAGTATGTTGCGTAATATTTTTCGGGATGTACGAGAATCATCCACGATTAAAACTGTTGCCATATAAAACAACCTCCCTCTTGTATCATTTTTTCTTTTATTACATCTTAACCAGCAAGTCTACTTTTTTGCCGGTGATGTAGAGTGGAAGTACATAAAATTCAGAGTTTTCTTTTATGGAATCATCAAAATGGAATTCCGGAGGAAGCATATCGATAACAACTTCCTTGTAACTTAACTCAGTAGCATATAAACCGTTGATACAGTTTGTGAATTCACAGACAGAGTCTAATGCATCTTCGTCCGGTTTTTCGAAATATTCACCGGCATAACCATCTGCAATTGTAAGGATGGCATCGTCGTCGCTGGCAAAAGCAAGAAAGCCATCATAGGCTCCGGTTGTCTTTTGACAAGCTATGTACTTGGCAGAATATTCTGTCACTTTTTTTGCTTCTTCGATGCGGATGTAAGAACTGACAAAACGTACGATGTTTCTTAAAACAAGTCCCATCATATCAAGAACAGCTTTGTTATCAGTGGTTACAAAAGTGGGAAGAAGTCGTTCGAAATCACCATATTTAATAGCGTCAATTGCGCTGTTGGTAAGCCCCTCTTCTTTCTGGAATGCCTCCAAATTTTTCTGAATTTCTTCGCGGTTCATTACATGGTTCTCTTCCAGTGCCTGAACAAAAATCAGATATGGATTTCCCTGCAGCTGCAATAAATGAGAAATGTCTGCTTCGGTCAAGTAACCTTTCTCTACTGCAAGATCACCAAAACGTTTGTCGCTCTGCATCTGAAGATGATTTAACTCATCTGCCTGTTTGCGGGTTAATAAACCCTCAGATTCAGCAATCAACCCTAATTTAACACGATTTGCACGCATATATTCCATACATGAGATGAGCTGCTCATTGGTTATCTTTTGCTTGTTCAAAAGATAATTTCCAAAAAACTGACTAAACATAATCCTTCTCCTTTCCGGATATAAAATTTTCTAAATATTTATTTTGTAAATCAGATTTCACTTGTAAAAACCCTAAAAATATTATACTATAGATTTTGAAAAAAAGAAAGTTTTTTCGACAAGTTTTAAAAAAAGAATGTAATGAAATTGTTATCAAAGAATAAAAGGAGAAAATAAATGGCAGGATCGACATGGGGCGAGATATTTCGCATTTCAACATGGGGCGAATCGCATGGAAAAGGACTGGGTGTAGTAGTGGACGGATGTCCTGCGGGGCTTGCACTTTCGGAGGAAGAGATACAGAAATATCTGGATAAAAGAAAACCGGGCGAGACAAGATACTCGACCCCGCGTAAAGAAGGGGATAAGGTGGAAATCCTGTCCGGAGTATTCGAGGGAAAAACGACAGGAACCCCGATTTCACTTATGGTTTTCAATACTTCGCAGAAATCCAAAGATTATTCGGAAATTGCGAAAATTTACCGGCCGGGGCATGCGGATTATACGTTTGACCAAAAATATGGATTCCGTGATTACCGTGGAGGCGGAAGATCGTCCGGAAGAGAAACGATCGGACGCGTGGCAGCCGGTGCGATTGCGATGAAAATATTGGAACAGATGGGAATCGAAGTGCATGCGTATGTCACACAGATTGGTGATATTCAGATTGATCCGGCAAAGATGACCTATGAAAACATTGAAAAAAGTCCGCTTCGCATGCCGGATTTGGAGGCGTCCGAACGGGCAGAAGAATTTTTGGAAAAGCAGATGCAGGCAAAAAATTCGGCAGGCGGAATCATCGAATGTGTCGTAAAAGGAGTGCCGGCGGGCGTGGGAGAACCGGTATTTGGAAAGCTAGATGCGGCACTTGCGCAGGCAGTGATGTCGATCGGAGCAGTCAAAGGTGTGGAGATTGGAGATGGATTTCAGGCAGCGGCAGCGACCGGAAAGACAAATAACGATGCCTTTTGTGTAAACGAAAATGGAGCCATTGGCAAAGAGACGAACCACGCCGGTGGAATATTGGGAGGAATGAGCGACGGAAGTGATATCGTGCTGCGTGCGGCATTTAAACCGACGCCATCTGTTTTCTCGGAGCAAAAGACGGTAACGACGGAGGGGGAGCCTGTTTCTGTTGAGATCAAGGGACGCCACGATCCGATCATTGTGCCGCGTGCGGTTGTAGTTGTGGAAGCCATGACGGCGATGACTATTTTGGATAAAATGTTTGTTGGGATGACTTCGCGCCTTGACCGTATTGTGGAATTTTACCGCCGATGATACGGGCACGCATTGGAAATTTTCTTCATAGGATAAAATAAAGCCGAAAAGGGGAAAGTTCATGAAGGAAAATAGCAAGGAAAAGGAACAGAGTGAATACGTTGAGGACGAAACGACTATTTATGAAGTAGATCTTGAGTGCCTGAAAGGCCGTTGCTCGCAGGAGGAGCAGGAAAGAAAATAAAAGAGAAAAGGTGCCGCAAAGATGCGACACCTCTTTTTTGAGAAAAAAAGAATTAGCAGAACCCACCGAATCCGCCGAAACCGTTATTGCCACCGCAGCAGCAGAGCAAAAGCAGGATCCAGATAATGCAGCTGCAGTCACTGCCGCCACCGAATCCGCCGTTTCCTCCACAGCAGGATGTCAAGAGAAGAATGATGATGATCCATGTGCAGCAGCTGTTGTTTCCTTCATTGCAGGAGCATCCGCCACCACAGTTTGTTGCTGATAAATCACTCATGTTAGGTGCCTCCTAAATTGTTTTACAGTATCATTTTATGTAGGAGGGCTTGCCTTGTTACCAAAAATTTGATATAATACATGCGGGTACGTAGTTTTATTGAAAACTGAGGAGAAGGAAATGAAACGGATAGTAAGTATATTTCTGGTATTGTGCCTGTGTATTACGATGTGTGGATGCAGTATTCAGAAGAAAAATGGGGCATCCGGCAGCACAGAAAATGCTTTAGATGAAGAAGAGGTTTTAAAGCAGGCCGGAAAAATCTTAAAAAAAATGACCCTTGATGAAAAAATCGGTCAGATGATCCTGGTGGATCTTGATGAATTGTCAGAAGATGGAAAACCGGTCACCAAACTGACAAAGAAGATAAAAGAAAAAATTGAGAAAAATCATATCGGTGGCGTTCTGCTTGGAAATTCCAATGTAAAGAGCGTGGAGCAGATCAAAAAGCTGACGCAGGATCTGCAGTCGATTGAGGGGATTACGCTTTACATCGGAACGGAGGAAGAAGGAGGAGGCACCCGTTCGATCGCCGTCAACAATAAAGAGATTGATGGTACCGGTTATGTGAGCCCGGCTGACATGGGAAAAAATATGTCAGAAGATCAACTGGAAGATACCGGCGTTATGATTGCCAAAGAACTTAAAGATCTAGGATTCAATTTTAATCTGGCACCTTGCGCCGATGTATGGAAAATGGAAAATATTAGTAAGGTATCTTCGGAACAAATTCGTAATCTTGCGATGCAGGAAGTCGGCCCGGCTCCTGCAGAGCCTAAGATAAAAAAGAAAATGTCAAAAAAGAAAGCAAAGAAACTGAAAAGGAAGTATGAAAAAGAGCACGCTTCTTATGAAAAGAAGGTGCAGGCATACATTGACCGGTATACGGTGGATGATGCGAACCAGTCTTGTTTTTCTTCCGATGAAGATGTTGTAAGTACGGCAGCAGGAGCGATGATTACCGGAATGAAAAGTCAGGGCATGGCGACAGCGGTCAAAACGTTTCCGGGGACAGCACCGGTGGCAAAATATCATCAGCTGGTACCTTGTCAGATCACGACGGGATTGTCCAAACTTCGCAGAGAAAACTTTTCGACATTTTCGGCTGCGATCGACGCAGGAACGAATATGATGATGGCAGGACATGTATGGCTGACAAAAATTGACAAAGATTTTCCGGCGTCCCTGTCGTCGACGATTTTGTCGGATGTGGTTCGGAAAGAACTTGGTTTTGAAGGAGTGCTGTTTACCGAAGCACTGAATGTGCCAGTCATTACCAGTCAGTATTCGGCGGAAGAAGCAGAATTGAAAGCTGTCATTGCCGGAGCAGATATGCTGTATAACCCGGTAAATGTGGAAGAGGCAGTATTCCATGTATCACGCGCTGTCATGTTTGACGATATTGATGAAAAACAGGTCGATCAGGCGGTGCTTCGTATTCTTCAGGATAAAATCCAGCAAGGGATTTATCATAAATAATAACCAATCAGTTACGCGAAAGCGGCAAAGGAGGACAAAAAAGTGGAAAAGAAAGAGATGCTCTATGAAGGAAAAGCAAAAAAAGTTTATGCAACAGATGTAGAAGACGTATATATCGTTGACTACAAAGATGATGCAACCGCATTTAATGGCGAGAAAAAAGGAACGATTGTTGGAAAAGGTGTGATCAACAACCGTATGACAAACTTCTTGTTCCAGAAATTGGAAAAAGCAGGCGTTCCTACTCATTTTGTAGAAGAACTTAGTGATCGTGAAACCGCTGTTAAAAAAGTTAAAATTATCCCACTTGAGGTAATTGTCCGTAATACAGCAGCCGGAAGTTTTTCAAAACGCCTTGGTATCGAGGAAGGAAAGAAACTTCTCTGCCCGACCTTGGAATTTAGTTACAAAGACGATGCGTTGGGAGATCCACTCATCAACGATTATTTTGCAAAAGCAATCGGCATTGCAACACAGGAAGATATTGATACAATTACAAAATATGCCTTTATGGTAAATGATTTCCTTTGTGACTTCTTTAAAGATTGTGGTATCGAATTGATCGACTTCAAGATTGAATTTGGTAAGACAAGCGATGGAACCATTATTCTGGCAGATGAAATTTCTCCGGATACTTGTCGTTTCTGGGATATCAAAACCAGAGAAAAATTGGATAAAGACCGTTTCCGCCGTGATCTTGGTGGCGTAGAAGACGCTTACAATGAAGTGGCAAAACGAATTGGTTTGACAAAATAAGGAAAGGACAGGCAGATGAATTCCGAGTACGAACAATATAAAATGGATGGACTTCACGAAGAATGTGGAGTGTTTGGTATGTATGATCTGGATGGAGGGGATGTAGCCTCCTCCATCTATTATGGGTTATTTTCGTTACAGCATCGCGGGCAGGAGAGCTGTGGTATCGCCGTCAGTGATACCAACGGTCCGAAACGCAAGGTCGATGTTCAAAAAGGAATGGGGCTTGTCAATGAAGTATTTGACGAAGAGAACTTGTCAAAATTGAAAGGAAATATTGGAGTAGGTCATGTGCGCTATTCGACAGCAGGGGCAAGCAACAGCCAGAATGTGCAGCCGCTTGTGCTCAACTATGTCAAAGGTACACTTATGCTTGCTCACAATGGAAACCTGGTCAATGCGCATAAACTGCGTGAAGAGATGGAATATACCGGCGCTATTTTCCACACAACGATCGATACGGAAGTGATCGCGTATCTGATCGCGCGCGAACGCCTTCATACGCCGACGGCAGAGGAGGCAGTAAAAAATGCGATGATGAAATTGCAGGGAGCGTATTCCCTGATCATCTCGAGTCCGCGTAAACTGATCGGGGCAAGAGATCCCTATGGATTCCGCCCATTGGTTATCGGAAAACGAGACAACAGTTATATTCTGGCGTCCGAGACATGTGCCTTGGATGCAGTCGATGCGGAATTTGTGCGGGATGTGAAACCGGGCGAGATCGTAATGCTTGATAAGGACGGCATCCAGTCGGATGAGACACTTTGCAACAAGCATTCAGCAAAATGTATCTTTGAATACATTTATTTCGCAAGACCTGACAGTTATTTCGATGGCGTCAGCGTCTACAATAGTAGAATAATGGCTGGAAAAATTCTGGCACAGATGCATCCGGCAGATGCGGATATCGTGGTCGGTGTACCGGAATCCGGAAATGTCGCTGCCATGGGATTTGCATTGCAATCCGGAATCCCATACGGAACGGCGTTTATTAAAAACAGTTATGTCGGACGTACGTTTATCAAACCAAAGCAGTCCGCCAGAGAATCCAGCGTAAAGATCAAATTGAATGTATTAAAAGAAGTGGTTCGCGGCAAACGTGTTGTCATGGTCGATGATTCCATCGTGCGTGGTACGACAAGTGAGCGAATTGTCAAAATGTTAAAGAATGCCGGAGCCAAAGAGGTGCATGTGCGAATCAGTTCGCCGCCATTTTTGTATCCGTGCTATTTCGGAACCGATGTGCCAAGCTGTGACCAGCTGATTGCACACAATAACACGGTAGAGCAGATCTGCCAAATGATTGGCGCAGATTCCCTCGGCTATCTGGACGGAGAACGTCTGGATGAACTGATCGAAGGGGATCATGGATACTGCGACGCCTGCTTTTCCGGAAATTATCCGGTCGAACCGCCGCAGGAAGACATTCGCGGTGAATATGAACAATAGAGGTTACGATTCCGGGCTTTTGCATGAAAGATCGGCGAGTCGTCGTGCTTGCACGAAAGAGTTGCTGCTCTTTCACGCACAGTTGCCCGAATTGGGATGCCCGCCCACACATGAGCATTTTTAGCCTTGTCAAAGGCGAAAGGCGAATGTGCGAGTGGGCAAGCCCGGAATCGTTGGCAACCCGGAGTTGCTAATAACATAAGTAAGAAAGGAACTATACTATGAGCACAGACAGATATACAAGTCCGTTGTCTGAACGTTATTCTAGTAAGGAAATGCAGTACATTTTCTCACAGGATATGAAATTTTCCACATGGAGAAAATTGTGGATTGCCCTGGCAGAAACGGAAAAAGAACTGGGATTGAAAGATGCCGACGGAAATCCACGTATCACAGATGAGCAGATTGAGGAATTGAAATCTCACATCTATGATATCAATTATGATGTGGCAAAAGCCCGTGAAAAGGAAGTGCGCCACGATGTAATGAGCCATGTGTATGCGTATGGACAACAGTGTCCGAAAGCTGCCGGAATCATTCACCTTGGTGCGACCTCCTGTTATGTCGGAGATAACACAGACGTTATCATTATGACAGAAGGATTGAAACTGGTTAAGAAGAAATTGGTCAATGTTATCGACGAACTTTCGAAGTTTGCGATGAAGTATAAAGATCTTCCGACGCTTGCCTTTACGCATTTTCAGCCGGCACAGCCGACGACCGTCGGAAAACGTGCGACACTTTGGATGCAGGAACTTGTGATGGATTTGGAAGATCTGGATCATGTACTTTCCCATATGAAACTTCTTGGTTCCAAAGGAACAACGGGAACGCAGGCAAGTTTTCTTGAATTGTTTGAGGGCGACGAAGAGGCTTGTAAAAAAGCAGATAAAATGATCGCTGAAAAAATGGGATTTGATGCCTGCTTCCCGGTATCCGGACAGACGTATTCCCGTAAGCTGGATACCCGCGTGTGCAATGTTCTTGCCGGAATTGCCGCAAGTGCTCATAAGTTCTCAAATGATATTCGTCTGCTTCAGCATTTGAAAGAAGTAGAGGAACCATTTGAAAAGAGCCAGATTGGTTCATCCGCAATGGCATACAAGAGAAATCCGATGCGAAGCGAGCGTATCGCTTCCCTTTCCCGTTATGTGATGATTGATGTGTTGAATCCTGCCATCACTTCTGCCACACAGTGGTTTGAGAGAACATTGGATGATTCCGCAAACAAACGTCTGAGCGTAGCCGAAGCATTTTTGACAATCGACGGTGTGCTGGATCTTTATCTCAATGTCGTAGATGGCTTGGTGGTTTACGAAAAAGTAATTACCAAACGTCTGATGTCAGAACTTCCGTTTATGGCAACCGAAAATATCATGATGGATGCCGTAAAAGCCGGCGGAAACCGTCAGGAACTGCACGAGAAGATTCGTACACTTTCGATGGAAGCAGGACGCAACGTCAAAGAGCGTGGATTGGAAAACAACCTGCTTGAACTCATCGCAGCAGACGATGAATTCCCGATGACATTGGAAGAACTGCAAAAAACAATGGATCCAAGCAAGTACGTAGGACGTGCGCCGAGCCAGGTGGTTGAATTTATGAACGATGTGATTCAGCCAATTTTGGACGAAAACAAAGAACTGCTTGGTGTAAAAGCGGAGATTAATGTATAAGGTAACTATTCAGGACTGCTATTAGGAAAGTCAAAATAAAGAAATAAAATTTTGCTTGAAAACAAGGGAACTGTGTAAAAAAGGTTCCCTTGTTTTTACTTGTGTGTTATGGGAGCGTTATGATCAAAAGCGTTTTAAAAAGAAATTTTCTTTGCACTTGCAAACCTATGGAAAATCATATATAATAAGATTGTATGCGTCTTGGCATACAAAAAAAGGTAAAAAACGTGAGTTTAAGGAGGAATGGCTAATGGTAACAGCAGTTGTAGGAGCCAATTGGGGAGACGAAGGAAAAGGTAAGATTACCGATATGCTGGGCGAAGAGTCCGATATCATTGTACGTTTTCAGGGAGGCAGCAATGCCGGACATACGATCGTAAATGATTATGGAAAATTTGCATTACATATCCTTCCATCAGGTGTGTTCTATAATCATACCACAAGTATTATTGGAAATGGAGTGGCATTGAATATTCCGGATCTGTTCCGCGAGATTAATGACATTGTAAACCGGGGAGTGCCGAAACCGAAGATTTTGGTGTCGGATCGTGCTCAAATTGTAATGCCTTACCACGTGCTGTTTGATCAATATGAGGAAGAGCGTCTGGCTGGAAAGTCATTTGGCTCTACAAAATCAGGAATTGCGCCATTCTATTCTGATAAATATGCGAAAGTCGGGGTACAGGTTTCTGAATTGTTCGACGAAGAAGCGCTTCGCGAAAAAATCGAGGGAATCTGTGTGCAGAAAAATGTGATCTTAGAGCATCTCTATCACAAACCGGCTTTGAATGTTGACGAGTTGATGAAGACTTTGGCAGAGTACCGTGATATGGTAGCGCCTTATGTATGCGATGTATCAGCTTATCTTTATGAAGCAAGACAGCAGGGTAAACGTATCCTGTTAGAGGGTCAGCTTGGATCCTTGAAAGATCCGGATCACGGAATCTATCCGATGGTTACTTCCTCGTCTACACTTGCTGCGTATGGAGCAATTGGAGCAGGAATCCCTCCATATGAAATCGGACGTATCGTAACTGTTGTAAAGGCATATTCCAGTGCCGTTGGAGCCGGAGAATTTGTCAGTGAGATCTTTGGCGATGAGGCAGATGAACTTCGCCGCCGCGGTGGTGATGGTGGAGAATATGGAGCTACGACAGGCCGCCCACGCCGTATGGGATGGTTTGATGCGGTAGCAAGCCGTTATGGATGCCGTATTCAGGGTGCGACAGAAGTGGCACTTACTGTACTTGATGTACTTGGTTATCTCGATGAGCTTCCAATTTGCGTTGGATATGAGATTGACGGAAAAGTGACAAAGGACTTCCCGACGACAAGAGAACTTAAAAAAGCCAAACCGGTTTATGAAGTGCTTCCGGGCTGGAAAGAAGAGATCCGCGGTATTACAGAATATGATAAACTTCCGGAGAATTGCCGCAAATATATTGAATTTATTGAAAAAGAACTTGGCGTGCCGATCAAGATGGTATCGAATGGACCGGGACGACATGAAATCATATATCGCTGATGAATGTGGAAAAGAATGGAAATCGGGAAAAACTTGGTTTCCATTCTTTGCATAAAGCGAGGATGGAGAAGACATGTTTTTGGTATTTTTTATATTTTGGGTTGTGTTGAATGGCAAAATAAATGGGGAAATTGCGGCATTCGGTGTAGTGATCGCGCTTGCTGTATTTTTGTTTTGCTGTAAGTTTTTGGAATATTCCGTTAAGAAAGACATAGCAGTTTGCAAGGTTTCCGGCCTTGCTGTTTGCTATGTTTTTTTGCTGCTTTGGGAAATTATCAAAGCCAATGTGGGAGTCATGCGGTTTGTCTACAATGAAAGAGAAGAAGTCGAACCATGTGTAGTTGAGATGGAAACGCCGTTCGAGATTAATTGCCTCAATGTGATCCTGGCAGATTCCATCACACTGACACCGGGAACGATAACGGTAGAACTGACAGAGAACAAATTCACGATTCACTGCCTTGACCAAACGATGGCAGAGGGAATGGAAGATTCCTCATTTGTACAGTTATTGAGAAAGATTGAACGGGAGGTGAAGGCATGTTGACAGCGATACAGCAGCCATTTTTTGTCGTAGTATTTATTCTGCTTGGAATCTGTATGATCGCCTGCCTGATCGCAGCCATCCGCGGACCGGAGCTTGGTGACCGGATCGTGGCAGCAAATATGATCGGAACATTGACGATCGCCACCATCTGCCTTCTTTCCTACGCATTGCAGCAAAGCTGGCTATTGGATGTGGCGTTGATCTACACCATGATCAGTTTTCTGGCAGTCGTTGTATTGACACGTATTTTTATACGTCGTTACAAAAGCCGTGCCAAAGAGCAGGAGAAAGGATAATGAGATGGAATGGATTCGTTTTATTGCCGCAGCAATCTGTATCAGCGGCGGTGTATTTGTGATGATATCAGCCGCAATCGGAGTCTATCGTTTTTCTGAATGTCTGACTCGGATGCATGCGGCAGCGATGGGGGATACATTAGGTCTTGGACTTATTATTCTCGGGCTTATCGTACTCTTTGGATTTTCGTTTACGACGGTTAAACTGGTACTTGTCGTCGCCTTTTTGTGGACAACCGGTCCGGTTTCCAGCCATCTGATCGCACAGATGATGGTAGAAAAAAAGAAAAAGAGAGAAGAGGAGGAAAAAGAGAAATGACAATTTTTTCCTATATTTTGGTGGCGTTTTTGATTGTATGTGCGGTCGCTGTCTGCCTGAATAAAAATCTCCTCACTTCGATCGTGATATTTATGTCATATAGTGTGATCATGTGCATTATCTGGATCCTTTTGGAATCTCCCGATCTTGCGATCACGGAAGCGGCGGTTGGAGCCGGGGTTACAAGCCTTCTTTTCTTTATGACATTAAAAAAAATACATGCCTTGACGGAGGTACGCGGAGAAGAGGAGCCGATGTGGGATGACGAAGAGGGGGAGGACGAATGAGCAGAAAACGGGAAAATTATGAAAATGGATGGTGGCGGAAATTACAGCGTTTTGTCGATGGAGAACGCGTGGAAAAACAGGAGTATGAAGATATTTTTGAAAATCACACGTCGTTTTTGAAGAATGAGGCAGATAAAGAGACTACAGAAGTAGAACAAATTACTGCCAAACCGTACAGAATGTCAAGAAAAGAGCTTTATAAGCGATATGAAAAATGGCCACAGACAAGAGGATTTCAATGGTTCCGCAGAATATACAACTGTGTGGCGGTCTTGTTTTGTCTGGCGCTCATCACGGTGCTTTTGTTGACGGTAAATCAACTGCCGACGTTTGGGGAAAAAGACAATCCGACTTCGAATGAAGTAGTCAGCCGTTATATTACAAAAGGGCTGGAGGAAACCGGGGCGACGAACATTGTGGCAGGCATGATCCTTGATTACCGTGCTTTTGATACATTGGGCGAATCGCATGTGCTGTTTATCGCGGCGACTTGTGTAATGATCCTTCTTCGCCTCGATTCGAAGAGCAAACGAAATCAGGAAATTCGGAGAAAGCCGAAAAAGACGGAGGATCCGATCCTGCGTATGGCGGCGAAGCTACTCACGCCGTTTATCCTGATCTATGGAATTTATATCGTGCTGAATGGACATTTGTCTCCGGGAGGCGGATTTTCCGGTGGCGCGATCATCGGAGCGGGACTGATTCTTATGGCAAATGCGTTCGGGTTTGAGCAGACCGACCGTTTCTTTACGCGAAAAACCTATTCGATTATTACGGTTGCAGCACTTTTGTTTTATTCGGCAGCGAAAAGTTATTCGTTTTTTACCGGAGCCAATCATTTGGAAAGCGGGATTCCGAAAGGGATTCCGGGTGCGATTGTGAGTGGAGGGCTGATCCTGCCGTTAAATATCTGTGTGGGTATGGTCGTTGCATGCACGATGTATGGCTTTTATTCGTTGTTTCGGAAAGGGGAAATTGGATAAGATGACATTATTTACCAATTATTATGAGACGGCTGCCGTGATCCTTTTTGGAATCGGACTTACGACATTGCTGCTTCATAAAAATATGATCAAAAAAATTATGGGATTTAATATTATGGATACGGCGATTTATCTTTTTTTGACATCAAAAGGATATATCGTGGGACGGCTTGCTCCGATTGTTGTCAATGACGATCTTCGGGTAGAGACCTACGTCAATCCGATTCCAAGTGGACTGGTATTGACGGGAATCGTTGTGTCGGTCAGTGTTACGGCACTGATGCTCGCTATCACTGTGAGACTGTATAAACGTTATGGAACATTGGATATCGATGAAATCGCACTTAGCGCAAAGAGAGAGGAGATATAAGATTCATGAATCTGGTGCAGAACTTTCCATTTATGAATATTATCATGTGTCTGGCAAGCGGCGTGATTTCTTCGGTACTTCCGGGTAAGAAGGCACGGGTGTGGACCCTTACACTGCTGACTGTACTTCTTGCGATGTCCGGCTGCGTACTGGCATTTGTCCTTGGTACGGGTGAACCGTATGTCTATATGATGGGGCATTTCCCGGCACCGTGGGGCAATGAGATCCGCGTCGGTATTTTAGAAGGTGTGATGGCGGTTGTATTTTGTCTGATCATGCTTTTGTCGGTTGCCGGCGGAGGAAAATATATCGCGAGGGACATTGCAGAGACAAAGCAGAATTTGTTTTATGTACTCGTAAATTTGATGATGAGTTCGCTTTTGGCGTTGATCTACACGAATGATATGTTTACGGCGTATGTGTTTATCGAGATCAATACGATCGCGGCAGGAGGTCTGATTTTAATCCGTGAAACCGGACATACGCTGGTGGCTGCGACCAAATATATGATCATGAGTCTGATCGGTTCCGGTCTGATTTTGATCGGAATATCGATGCTTTACGGCATTACCGGGCATCTTCTGATGTCCAATATGAAAGAGACAGTAGCAGAACTGAATGCAAATGGTCAGTACACGATGCCGCTTACCGTAGTCATTGTGCTCATGTGCGTGGGACTGGCGATCAAGTCGGCGCTGTTTCCGTTTCACAGCTGGCTGCCGGATGCCTACAGTTATGGCACGGCATCTTCAAGTGCCATATTGTCAAGTCTGGTGTCAAAAAGTTATATTTTTTTACTTTTGAAAATATTTTACCGCGTGATCGGGATTGATGTGATCGAAATGCACCATGTCGGAAATCTGTTGTTTGTCCTCGGTGTGCTGGGAATGATCCTCGGTTCCATCCGTGCGATGCGGCAGGTGGATATTCGTCGCATGATTGCGTATTCTTCAGTGGCGCAGATCGGATACATTTATATGGGGATCGGAATAGGGACAAAAACCGGCATGCTTGCGGCGATTTTTCATATTATTTCGCACGCTGCTTCCAAATCCATGTTGTTTATCGCAGCCAGAGGATTGTCCGAAGTTTCCGATGACAGCAAACTATTTGAGGATTTAAAAGGAGCAGGCTACCGCAATGTGGCGGCCGGTGTCGGATTTGCTGTGGGTGCGTTGTCAATGGTCGGAATTCCGCTGTTTGCCGGTTTTACATCCAAAGTTTATTTTGCGATGGGCGCATTGGAAGCCGGTTCCGAGAAAATGTGGGTTGCAATGATCGCGCTGGCAATCAGTACGATTCTCAATGCGGTGTATTTTCTGCATACCGTTATGACGATTTACACCCCGGCACCGGATAAAAAGGGCAGTGCGAAGAATGGTGTGCCTTATGTCACAGCCATTCTTGTATTTGTTGGATTAAACCTGTTTTTGGGAATCGGTTCCAATCTGGTCTGGGAAGCGATTGCAGCAGGTGTGCAGATGTTTTCATAGAGCAATGTTTATAGTCAACGAGAGAAAGAGGGGAAGAAATGCTGGCAATACCGATATTTTTACCGCTGATCAGTGGATTTGTATTATTTTTACTCGCAACGGCAGGACATAAATGGCAGGAAGGAATTACCAAAAAATTATCCGTGGCTGTGATGGGAATCGTTCTTTTGACGGCAGTATTTCATGGAATCAATTTATATGGAAAAAGTCCGGCGGTTACAATCTGGAAATTAAAAGAAGATATCCCGCTCTTATTACATTTGGATGATTTGGGCACTGTTTTTTCTACGCTTGTAGTATTTGTGTGGATTTTGATTACGCTATACACCTTTTCTTATATGAAAGGGGATAAAAAAGGCGCACGTTTTCTGGGATGCCATCTGATGACATTGGGAATGCTTATGGGAATTACAAGTGCCGGAAATCTGGTGACAATGTACCTCTTTTACGAGGGAATGACGCTGGCGACGATCGGTTACGTGATTCATGCGCAGACAAAAGAAGCAATCGCCGCCGGATACAAATATGTATTTTATTCGATCGCAGGTGCCTTTTTGGGACTGATCGGGTTCTTTTACATTTACCAGTTGACACCGTCGATTGCCTTTACCCCGGGTGGAAATTTCACGCATGCAGCGATTGCGGGGCATGAAATGACACTTCAGCTCGCTGTTTTAGGGATGATCATCGGGTTTGGTTCCAAAGCGGGTATGTTTCCGCTTCATGGCTGGCTTTCTACGGCACATCCGGTCGCTCCGGCACCGGCGAGTGCAATTTTGTCGGGCGTCAATACGAAGATGGGGGTTATTGCCATCCTTCGTGTCGTTTATTATATCGCGGGAGCGGATTTCCTTTGGAAGTCGTTTGTGCAGTATATCGTGATCGGTCTGACTCTGCTTACGGTATTTATGGGTTCAATGCTGGCTTTCAAGGAAAAGATTATGAAGCGCCGGCTTGCGTATTCAACCGTAAGTCAGGTTTCCTACATTTTGTTTGGAATCATGCTGTTGCAGCCGGCGGGCTTTGTTGGGGCGATGCTGCATGTGATATACCATTCGGTCATTAAAAACAATCTTTTCCTCTGTGCCGGCGCAGTGATTCATGAAACCGGGACTACAAGAGTAGAAGGTTATCGTGGAATCGGAAAGCGGATGCCGGTTACAATGGTCTGCTTCACCCTTGCATCCCTTGCCCTTGTGGGAATTCCACCATTTAGCGGATTTGTAAGTAAATGGAAATTGTGCATAGGTGCGCTTTATTCGGAAATCCGATGGACAAAGATTGCCGGACCGGTTGTGCTTCTTGTGAGTGCGCTTTTGACAGCCGGCTATCTTTTAACGGTTAGTGTTCATGCTTTTTATGACAAACCGGAAAAGGACGAGCGGGTAAAGGAAGATTGGAAAATGGTCATTCCGATGGTGATTCTGGCGGCGTTGGCACTTTTGCTTGGAATCTTCAATGAACCGCTGATTCATATTTTGGAAGATATTGTAAAAGAAATTATATAAGAAGAGAGGGGAACGTGGTGAAAAAATGAATGTGTTATTGTTAGTTTTACCAATTGTGCTGCCAATCCTGGGAGGAGCCGTACTTCCTCTCTTTCCGTGGAAACGGCGGCAGCAGAGAAATATTTATGTGGAATGTATCGTGATCGCAACTTCGATTTTGATGTGGACCTCGCTGCTTTTGCACCCGTCATCCTATACGCGGCTTATTAATCTCGCCGGTATACTGGAAGTTTCGGTGCATCTGGACGGCGCAGGCATGGTTTTTGCCGCTCTTGTCAGTACGTTGTGGCCATTTGCTTCGCTGTATGCGTTTGAATATATGCATGGCGAAAAAGGGGAAAACCGTTTCTTCTCTTTTTACACGATGACATATGGAATTACGCTTGGAATAGCGATGTCCGCCAATTTGATGACAATGTATATGTTTTATGAAATGCTGACCCTGGTTACGATTCCGCTTGTCATGCACACAATGACCTCGGAAGCGCGGTATGCCGGACGAAAATATGCGTATTATTCAATCGGTGGAGCGGCGTTTGCGTTTATTGGATTTATCTTTATTCTCCGCTATGGAACGAGCATGAATTTTACCTTTGGCGGTGTGCTGGATATGACAAAAGTAAGTGGACACGAACCGCTTCTGCAGGCTGTTTTTGTCTGTATGGTGCTTGGATTTGGTGTAAAAGCGGCGTTGTTTCCACTGCACGGATGGCTGCCGACGGCCTCGGTGGCACCGACGCCGGTGACGGCACTTTTGCATGCTGTCGCGGTGGTAAAATCCGGTGCATTTGCAATCCTGCGTATCACGTATTATATTTTTGGAACGTCTTTTTTACGGGGAACGCCGGCACAGTATATGGTACTCGGACTGGTAGGAATTTCCATTTTATTCTGTTCATCCAATGCCGTAAAAGAGCAGCATTTGAAACGGCGTTTTGCCTATTCGACGGCAAGTAATTTGTCATATATTTTGTTTGGATTTTTATTGATGACTCCGATGGGAATGATCGGCGGATTGACGCATATGATCTTTCACGGAATTATGAAGATTTCGCTTTTCTTTGCGGTCGGCGCGATTATGCATCAGACCGGGAAACATTATATTTATGAGATCGCCGGTCTGGCAAAAAAGATGCCGGTGGTATTTGGCTGTATGAGCGTGGCAGGAATTGCACTGATCGGAATCCCGCCGCTTACTGGATTTATCAGTAAATGGAACATTGCGACAGCGGCAGTAGATGCCTATCAAAAGGGAAACCGGCTGGCACCGTACCTGATTTTAATCCTGGTGTTGTCTGCCTTTTTGACTGCAATCTATATTTTTACAATTTTAGGAAAAGCCTATCTGGTGGAACCGACGAATGACGATGGAAAAACAAACTGTGATCCGGGCTGGCAGATGAAAGTACCAATGGTTCTTTTTGCCATATTGATCGTTGTTTTTGGATTATATTCGAAGCCGCTTATGACCTTTTTTACATGGGTTGCCAATGGCTTGCTTTAGGAGGTGGATGGACAAATGGTAAATTTATTTTCGGTTTTCTTTTTGATGATTACGATTGTGTCATCTATCGTGACGTTGTGCTCTTTGCCGCAGCAGTTCCGGGTGTCAACGCACAATAAACGGTTTTTGTTTTTCTATCTGTTGACGATCGTGGCGACGGTTGAATTTTTTCTTTCCGGAACGAATCTGATGAAACAGTTTTGTTTTTTTGAGATTATGACACTTGCCTCATTTGCGTATGTGCCCAATGATGAGAGTGAGTATGCGAAAAAGGCATCTTTTTCCTATCTGGCATACGGGATTGCCGGCGGATTGGTGATGCTGTATGGATTGATGCTTTTGTATTATACATTTAGCAGCTGGGATCTTACGAGTATCCGCATGGCCTGGCAGTTTAACCGGAATGATCCGGGAGTTCAACGCAATCTTTATATTGCGGGTGCCTGCCTTTTGTTTGGCTATGGTGCAAAAGCCGGAATGTTTCCGTTCCATACCTGGTTGCCGGATACGTATACGGCGGCACCGCCGGTGGGAACGACTCTGCTCTCGTCGCTTTTGTCAAAAACCGGAATTTATGGCACTATGCTGATTACAATTACTTTGTTTGAGGCAGACCGCTCGTGGAATGTCACGCTTATGATTCTGGCACTCTGCACAATGGTTGTCGGAGGGGCATTTGCTATCTTTGCAACCGATATGAAGAAACTTCTTGCATATTCGTCCATGTCGCAGATTGGGTTTATTTTGTTTGGAATCAGTATATGTACATTTTCGCGGGAAACAACGGGCTATTATGGAATGATATTTCATACTGCGAATCATTCAATCTTTAAATTGATTCTGTTTACTGTGGCCGGTGTGATCTTTGCGATGGCGGGGACGACAAATCTGAATCAGATTGGCAGTGTGATCCGTGAAAAATGGTATCTGAAGATCCCGGTTGCTGTCGCGGCACTCGGAATGGGCGGAGTTCCATTGTTTTCTGGATATATTAGTAAGACAATGATGCATGAGAGTTTAATGGAAGTATCGCTCTTTCGATTTATGATGCCTGCGGCGGAGTGGATTTTCTTATTTTGTGGTGGATTGACGGTGGCTTATATGTTAAAATTGTTTGTGGCACTGTTTTGCAATAAAGTGGACGAACCGATTCAAACGACGAAGGAAAAAGGGCCGTCTATTCTCGTTCTGATCTGTTTATGGGTATTGGCAGCTATTGTCGTAACTGGCGGTATTATGGGACTTGTTTTGGAACCGGCATATTTCATTTCCTTTGAAACGTTAAAAGGAGCACTGATCTCCATCGTCATCGGAATCCTTATTTATGCTTTTGTAGTACGAAAAGCCGCTTTTTTGAAAAAAGAGGATGGCAGTTTTGTGTGCCGTGAAGTAATCCCGTCATGGTTTGGATTGGAAAATCTCGTTTATCGTCCATTTTTCCTAAAATTACTGCCATTTTTAGGCGCATTGTTTTCGCGTCTTTTTGACCGGCTTATCGACGGATTTGCGATTGGAATGATGAAGAGTGTACTGCGGCCGAAAAAAACGCATCAGAAACGCGAGCACCCATTGGCCTATGGACTTGGTCGGTTTGTGGATGGCATCAGCTATGTGGTTCAGGTGAAGATTCGGAAGAAACCGGTGCCGAAACGGCATTCCTACGGGGATTTGTTTGCGGTTGGAAGCACCGAATTTTCGCGTACGACACGACTCGTATTTTACAGTGTGTCATTTGGATTGATGATGTTTGCCATCGGACTTATGGCAGCACTCATTTATCTGCTTAAGGTTATGTAGAAAGGAAGACAAAGATTATGAAATGGATACGTTTTACGTTGGAAACTCACACGGATGCGGTGGATATATTGAGTTATATGTTGGATGAAATTGGCGTCGAGGGAATCGAAATCGAGGATCACATCCCGCTTACGGAAGAGGAAAAGCGGCAGATGTATGTAGATATTCTCCCAGACCCGGAGGAAAATGACGGTTCTGCCAAAGTGCATTTTTATATGGAACCGGAAAACTGCAATCCGGATACGGTCATTATGCAGGTGCAGAATATTTTCCAAGAGATCAAAAGTTACACGAATATCGGAAAGGGGACAGTCAGTTTGTCGGAAACGGAGGACAAGGACTGGGTCAATAACTGGAAGACATTTTTCAAACCATTCCGCGCAGCCGACAATGTCGTGATCAAGCCAACATGGGAGACTACAAATGTAGAAGACTATGCGCCGGAAAAAGATGTTGTAGTCGAAATTGATCCGGGAATCGCGTTTGGAACGGGTACTCACGAGACGACAAAACTTTGCATCCAGGCACTCTCCAAATGGGGCTGCAAAGACAAACGCATTTTTGACATCGGTTGCGGAAGTGGAATCCTTGCCATCGCTGCTTTGAAGTTGGGAGCTTCTTTTGCCTGTGCGACGGACATTGACGAAGTGGCGGTAGATGTCGCAGGCGAAAATATGGAGATCAATGGTCTGAAACCGGAGCAGTATCAATTGTATGCCGGCGACTTGATAGAAAATGTTGCAAAAGACCACTCTTATACGTTCAGTGCACCGACGGCGACGGAGCGTTCAGTCAACGGGAAGAAACTGAGTGAACTTGCCGGCGGCGGTTATGACATTGTCACCGCAAATATTCTGGCAGATGTTATCATCCCATTGTCAGCGGTCGTCCGCCCTCATATGGCAGAAAATGGAATCTTTATCTCATCGGGGATCATTGATGAAAAGGCGGATGAAGTAGAGACGGCACTTTTGCAGAATGGATTTACAATCTTAGAGAAGACATCCATTAAAGAGTGGGTATGTTTTGTTTGTAAATAGTTTGATATATGAGAGAAATAGGTTGTTGCACCGGGATGGTGCAATGACCTTGTTTTTTTAGGGCGTGTGCGGAGCCACCCCACCAAGTCCAGAGCTGCCTAAAACAGGAGTCACCCCAGCCGTCGCCGTCCCCCCAAAAAAAAACTAACTTCCCGTGCAACATTTTCCCAACTTATGCATCAAATCTATAAAGAGAGGAGGAAGACGATGCAAGAAGAAAAAAAGAAATTGGTAAATCAGGCAAGAAAAGGCGACACACACGCATTTGCCAAACTTTACGAAGAAATTTATCCGGATTTGTACCGGTTTGCCTTTTGTATGGTAAGGCAGCCGTGGAAGGCGGAAGATGTCGTAAGTGATGCGGTACTCAAAGCATTTGAAAAGATACATACGTTAAAAAAGCCGGAGTCATTTCGCAGCTGGATATTTCAGATTGCAGCTAATGAATGCAGGCTGCAGTACCGAAAGGAAAAACGAGTCGTTTATTTGCCGGAAGTAGCGGAAGCAGGAATGCGGGAGTCAAACAATGCAACGACGGAAAACAACGTTTTGATCAAAGAATTGTTGATGCAGCTGGAGGAAAGAGAGCGCATGATCGTCGGATTAAGTATCTTTGGCGGGTATAGCGGAAAAGAACTGGCTCAGTATTTTCATAAAAAAGAAGGCACGATCCGGTCGATCAAAAGCCGCGCACTCGGAAAATTAAAGCAGGCATGGGAATGCAGAAATGAGGGAAAATTATGACGGAAATAGAAAAGAATTTAAAGAAAATGGCGGATGAAATACCTGTTCCGGAGAAACTTTCACCGGATCAAATAGAAAAAAAATTAAAAAACAATCGGAAGAAACCTCACAGATATGTGCGAGGCGTATGTGTGGCGGCAGCAGCGGTAATTGTGGTCGGAGCGGGCGTTATGATGTGGCAGAATCAAAAAATGTCACCGCAAAAACAGCAGACAACAGCAGAACAGTACCAAAACACTACGCCCCCGCAAGATACAGCGGAAGAACATAAGACCTATGAAGAAATCCGCAAATCCATCGATGATTACCTTACGGAAAAAGAGGAAATTACTGTGCTGGATGGTGATATGGCATATTCGTCTGCTACAGAAGCATATTCGTCTGCTACAGAAGATACAAGTCAGACGAAGACAAGCGGAAATAGTGTAAATGACTATACGAAAACAAACATACAGGTAGAAGGTATTGATGAAGCTGATATGGTAAAAACAGATGGAAAATACATTTATTCATATTATCGGGATGCGGTATCCAGTACCATTTCTATTGTGAAGGCAGAAGGAAAAGACAGTGCGCAAATCGGTAAAATAGTTCTTGCGGATGTACAAGTGCAGGCCTTGTATGTGCAGGATAGATGGCTTGTTGTATTGGCAGAGGATGAAAACACATCGTCAGATGATGCAAACGTTCAGACGCGCATTTATCTGTATGATGTCAGTAATCCGGAAAAACCGATCTGCCGCAGTAAGAACAGTCAGTCAGGGTATTATAGTGATTCGCGTCTGACGGGAAATATATTGTACACGATTTCTGTGAAACGGGTGTACGAAGCAGAAAAAAAGACGGACAAAAAAGAATATATCCCGGAAGTGGGAGGTGAACTTCTTCCGGAAGACAGTTTGTACTGCCCGAATCCCGGTATGTCCGCAGAATATCTGGTATTTCAAAGTATAGACCTTTCTCAAAGCGGGAAAACGATTGACAGCATGGCGGTACTTGGGGCAGAAGGAACGTATTATATGAGTGAAAAAAATATCTATGTTGCGACCGAGACAGATGCTTGGAGGAAAACAAAAATCAGCCGGTATTCGTATGAAAAAGGAACGATAAAATACGCTTGTGAAAAAGTCATCAATGGCACGATATTAAATCAGTTTTCGATGGATGAATACGAGGGGAATCTTCGTTTTGCTGCTACGACATATGATGACAACGGCAAAACCACGAATGGGCTTTACATCGTAGATTCGTCATTTAAAACCATTGGAAGTGTGAGCCGGCTGGCTCCCGGCGAGCGGATTTATTCGGCACGCTTTATGGGAGAGAGTGTGTATTTTGTGACATACCGGGAAACCGATCCGCTGTTTTTGGTGGACGTCAGTGACCCTGCAAACCCTGTCGTAAAAGACAAATTAAAGATACCGGGATTTTCCGATTATCTGCATCCGTTTGGAGAAAATATGCTGCTGGGAATCGGAAGCATACAGGATAAAGAGGGAAATTCGTATGTGAAACTTTCTATGTTTGACATTTCGAATCCGGAAAAAGTAAAAGAAATACACAGTAAAAAATTGGGAAAAAACACGGTGCAGAATATGGGAAGTGACCACAAAGGAATTGTGGTGGATGCAGAGAGAAACCGGATTGCATTTGGTGTCGAAAACTATGACGATACGACGGATTCGTTTTATGAGATTTTTTCCTATGATAAGCAAAAAGGATTTCAGAACATTGCCAAACTTTCATTAGAAGAATCTTACAGCACTGAATCCAGAGGTCTGTATATCGGAGATTATTTTTATCTCTGCAAAACTTCTTCCGGTATTTGTGTTTACGATACAAAAAAATATAAAAAAATTCGTTCGATTGCCTATTAATATATCCTAAATTTCTTCCGATACATATTGTGACACAGAAGAAATTTAGGTTTAGGTGGTGAAAATTATGAGAGTCGATGCTTATATGCAGGTAAGTCAGCTTTATAAGGCAAACAAGCCAAAAGGGACAGCAAAAAAAACCACAGCCACAGCGACAGATTCTTTAGAAATTTCAGAATTTGGTAAAGATTACCAGATCGCGAAGAAGGTAGCAGCGGAATCACCGGATGTTCGTGCGGACAAAGTAAAAGATATTATGGAACGCATGAAAGCCGGAACATACAATGTTTCAATTGAGGACGTTGCAGCGAAGATGGCAGATCGCATACTCGGATAATAAATCTTTTTATTACGCGGGGATAAGTGACAGGAGGATGTTTTTTGGCGAGTTTAATGGAAGAGCTGATCGATACACTGGACAAGGAAGACCGGTTGTACACAGACTTAATTCCAATTCAGGAAGAGAAGATCCGAGCAGTCATTGCCAACGATCTTGACTCCCTCGCAGGATTGCAGGGGCAGGAACAGGTTCTTGTTGACCAGGTAGGAAATCTGGAAAACAAGAGGAAGCAGGTGACAGCAGATATTGCGACCGTTTTGGGAATGAAGCCGGATGAGATGAATCTGGAAAAATTGGTAAAAAAGTTAGGCAATCAGCCGAAGGAAAAAGAAGCATTAGAAAAGCTGCATGACCGTCTCAAGCGGACGATGGGACGCTTGCAGGAACTGAATCTCCAAAATAAGCAGCTTCTGACAGAAGCGCTGGAGATGGTTGAATTCAATATGAATGTGATAAGAAGTACACGGATGTCTTCAGGAAGCAGCAATTATTCAAGCAATGCCGCACAGGTCGATATAGGCGATTATGGCGCCGGTATGTTTGATGCGAAGCAATAGAAGAAGCGGGCAGATCCGGCTCGTGGACATCGTGTACTTCTATTGTGTTATAGAATAAGTTGAGGAAAACGTTATGGGAAATTTATTTGCAAGTTTTAATACAGGAGTTTCGGGACTGCATTCCGCGCAGTCATCCCTTTATACGACCGCACATAACATTGCGAATGCGACGACAGAAGGGTATTCGAGACAACAGGTTATCGTTACCGATGCCTTTTATTCGACCAGATACGGAGCTTATGCAAACCGGCTTCAGATCGGAAAAGGTACCGATATCGCGGAGATCCGTCAGGTGAGAAATACCTTTTTGGATGCACAGTATCGTGTGCAGGCGGGACGGCAGAGCTTTTATGAGGCACAGTATAAAGCCGTACAGGAAATTGAAGATTTGTTTGGTGAGATGGAAGGCGAAGAATTTATCACTTCCGTTACCGATTTGTGGAGTGCCGTTTCCAATCTGGCGCAGGAGCCGAATAACATTGTGCTCCGTTCCGAACTGGTATCGACCGCTTCCAAGTTTACCGAGCGTGCCAATGCACTTCGGGATCAGCTGGTTGAATATCAGACCAATATGAATCAGGAAGTAAAAAATCAGGTTGACCAGATCAATGACATCGTAGACCAGATCCGCCAGTACAATGAATTGATTCAGAAATACGAGGCAACCGGCGAGTCGGCGAACGATTACAGAGATTCCAGAAATCTTCTGTTAGATCAATTAAGTACCTATGTCAACGTGGAAAGTTATGAGGAAGTCGATGGAACCGTAAGCATTTACGCAGAGGGTCAGTTCTTGCTGGAGTCCAATGTTCAGCACCGCCTCACAACGGCAAACGAAAGTGAGACTTCCAAATTATTGAAACCGGTCTGGGAGATGGGCGGCGATTTCTTCCTCCGTGGAGAATTGTCTTATTCCAGCGAAAATGATACCGATACCGGTTCCCTTCGTGGACTTTTGGTGGCAAGAGGAAAATCCAAGACAACCTATCTGGATATTCCACAGAAACCAGATGAATCCGATTATTTGGATGCAGATGGTAACTTGGACAGCAAAGCCTATTTCAATGCGACCGAAGAATATAATCGAAAAGTAGAAGAATATAACGAAAATGTACAGCCTTCGATCGTCATGACGATTGAGGCAGAATTTGACCAGTTGATTCACGGAATTGCGACCATGGTAAATGATACCCTGTGTCCGAATAAAAAACTTACACTGGCAGATGGAACGACCATCACTGTGCTGGATACAGACAAGGCGCCGATCGGCGACGATGCTGATAAAACGATAGGAGCGGAACTTTTCGTGCGAAGAGAGACCAGCCGCTATACGGAAAAAACCGTGACAGTTCTTGATGATGACGGAAAACCGAAACCAGTTACTGTATACCAGTACAATGAGGAAAATCCGAATGACCATTATTCTTTATATACAACCGATCAGCTGGAGGTAAATCCGGAACTTTTACGTGATCCGTCGAAACTTCCGCTTAGTGCCAATGCTTCTTCCGGACATGTGGACGGTTATACCCTCGACCTTTGTCAGGATCTGCTGGCAAAATGGCAGGGAAAATTTGGTACGATGGATCCGAATTCCATGACAACATACAATTTCTGTGATTATTACGGAGCCATGGTAGGGCAGTTTTCTACCCTGGGAAATGTATGGAAAGGGATTATTGACAACCAGGAAACGACAGTACATTCGGTAGAATCTGCCAGACAAAATGAGATGGGTGTCTCGACAGATGAAGAATTAGCAGATTTGATAAAATACCAGCAGTGTTATAATGCCTCTTCGCGTTATATCACGGTAGTGGATGAAATGATAGAACACTTGATCACGCGTCTGTAGACGGTGACAAGAAAGGAGGACCAATATGGGAGCGACTTTTCAGGGGCTTGATATCGCAAAATCCGGAATGATGGCATACAATGCGTCGATGCAGACGGCAGCCCACAACCTGGCAAATGTAGGAACCAAAGGCTATTCCCGTCAGGTTGTTAAGACGGCGGCTCAGACAAGACACGTCAGTTCCATCAAAGTAGAGGGATCCGGAGTTTATGTACAAGGCATCGTAAGAGAACATAATGATTATTACGATGTAAAATATTGCAAATCAAATGCAACCTATTATAAATATAACACGCACAGCTATTTTCTCAATGATGTGCAGAAAGTCCTTTATGCAAAGGATGAAAAACAGGCAGGCATCACAACCTCGTTTGATGAATTCTGTAAACGATTGACAGGAACTTCCACCGATGCGGGAAGTGAGACACGCCGAAAAGAAATCGTCTCTTATGCAGAAACATTTTCCGGTTTTGTACAGGAGACAGCGACAAATCTGAAATCCTTGCAGGAAGAAGCAAATGAGAAAATCAAGACGACGGTAGAGCAGATCAATGCGATCGCCGAAAAGATTGCCTCACTCACAAAACAGATCAATACATTGGAAGCGTATCGTAATCCGGCACATGATCTGAGAGACCAGCGAAATGTTCTGATTGATCAATTGTCAGAATATTGCAATGTTGAAGTGAAAGAAAAAGAGCCGGCAGATGGTGTCGGCTTGAACCAGTACTATGTATATGTTGACGGTGCGATTCTTGTGGATACGCAGGAAGTCAATAAAATGCAAGTGACCGAACTGGATACGACAAAGAGTATCAATGATATCAGTGGTCTGTATCAGGTATCGTGGACCGACGGAACCCCGTTTTATCCGTATAGTGCCACACTGGGTGGTGAATTGCAGGCACTTTTCCAGGTGCGTGACGGTAATAACGCTACCACGTTAAAGGGAAAAGGCGACACGCTTACCAACGATGCGGACGGAAACCTTGTTCTTACAATGAAAAAAGCAAATATTAATAATGTGAACCTTCTTAATATCCCGGCACAGGATGGAGAGTTGACGATCAATAATTTCACGTATGCCTACGATCATTTCGATGTGAAGGTGGAAGACGATGGTTCCTTTACCTATCAGTTTACCTTGAAAAATAATATCAGTGCCAAACAGGCGACGATTTTAAATAATGCAGTCACAAGCGGCTATGAAGTGACCGTAGGAGACAGTGTGGATTACAAGGGAATCCCATATTATATGGCGCAGCTCAATGAATTTGTCCGTACGTATTCGCAGAAATTTAATGATGTTCATAAGAGCGGTTACGATGATTACGGCAATGCCGGCATTGATTTCTTCAATGCAACGGTGGCGGCAACCGGAGATAATTATATTTTCACCAGCAAGGTGGATGGAAAGGAACGCAGTTTTTCCTCTCTGGCTACACCGGATGCCAACGGAAGCTACACCGGAAGTTATTATTATATGACAGCGATGAATTTCTGCGTCAGCGATGCGGTTTCCCGCGACCCGAAACTGGTTGCCTGCAATGCCGAATCACTTCCGGGAAAATCCGAAAACCTGAATCTGAAAAAATTATCCGATTTGAAAGACGATTCCAAAATGTTCCTGCATGGAGCTCCGGATTCGTTCCTGCAGTCGTTGACAGCAGATGTCGGAGTGGATGGACAAAAAGCCACAACGCTTGAAAAAAGCCAGAAAAACATCCGCGATGCTGTGGATATTCAGAGACAATCCGTCTCCGGAGTCGATGAGGATGAAGAAACAGAAGGACTTCTGACTTACCAGCAGATGCTTTTTAACCAGTATAAAGTGCTTTCTGTAATGAATGAAGTGCTTGATAAATTGATCAATCAGACAGCAGTCTAGGAAGGATGTGACAACGTATGCGTATTACCAATAATATGATCCGAAGCAATACAATGCTTCATATTCAGAAAAACAAAGAGACGGCGAACGACTATTTCCAGCAGTATGCGTCTCAGAAAAAAATACAGAAACCTTCAGACAATCCAACGATTGCCGTACGTGCTCTGAAATATCGTACGACACTTGTAGAAATAAATCAGTATCTTTCCAACTGCGATGAAGCGGAAAACTGGATGGATGCGACCGAGGAACCATTGAAAAAAGCAGACAGTATCCTGGACACGATGATTGATTACGTCACACAGGCAGCTAATGGTACCAATAACGACAAAGACCGTTCTACGATTGCTGCGCAGCTGAAACAGTACTGCGAGTTTATTTACCAGCAGAATGCGAATATGGATTATGCCGGCCGCTATCTTTTTACCGGTTACCGCACCGATGTGCCTCTGCTTTTTGAAGAGGACAGTGCCAATGTGACCTACACGATGACCGAAGAGTTAAAGATCAACAACATTCAAAAGTATAATTATGTATATGGACAGCCGGAATACGATGACAGCAAGAGTGCTTCGGATTATGCCAACGAGGCTTCCGAATATCTTGAGACACACCGCATCCAGCTTTCTTACAATAACTGTGACGAACGCGATGTGACAGTGACATATACGGATGCATCCGGAAAATCACAGACAATCACAGCAGTGACAAAAAGCATCGCAGATAACAAGACATTTAACGAACAGTATCATCCGGCAGATGATGAAATATATTTTGTGCCGGAGACCGGAGAACTTGTATTTGGCGATGGTGTGTACGATTCCATCCGTGCCGGTTCAGATCTGGAAGTACAGTATTCGAAAACCAATTTCAAGAAAAATGATATCCGTCCGGAACATTATTTTGAATCTACAGCTGTAGACAATGCGACCGGAGAAACGAAAAATTATTTCAATATCAAAGAACAGAAAATCAATTATCAGATTAATTTCAGCCAGACGATCACGGTCAATACGCTTGGATGCAATGCGTTTGATACTTCTATCGGGCGTGCGGTAGATGACATTTATAATGTGATCAATAATTTGGATATTATGGATAAAACATTAGTATCGATTCAGAAGAGAATTGACGATTGTGATCCAAACGATGCCAAGAAACTTGCTACATTACAGGAATTGTACGATCGCACAGAGACAGAAATCTCATTGCAGAACACGGTACTGACCAATGCGTATACCCATTCAATCACGGTATTCCAGAATGCCAAAGATACGTTAAACGTGGCATTGGCAGAGCATGGTTCCCGATATAACCGCTTGAAAATGACATCAAGCAAGTTGGAGGTATTACAGACGGATACGAAAGAGTCGAAATCAGAAAACGAAGATGCAGATCTGGAGGAAGCTTATGTCAATTATACACAGGCAGATCTGTTATATCAGGCATCCTTGCAGGCGACAGGAAAGATCCTTGGAACCTCTCTTTTGAATTTTATCTGATAGCAGAATGGAGGAAATGATATGTTAGTAAAAACGAAATATTTTGGGGAGATCAATCTTTCGGAAGACAAGATCATCACGATGGAACGTGGGATGTTTGGCTTTGAAGAATATAAAAAATATACCATCCTTTATGACAGCGAAAAGGAAGGAAGACCAAATGTTTCCTGGTTCCAGAGTGTAGAGGAACCGAGCCTGGCTTTTTCTGTTATCAATCCAATGGCAGTGATGGAAGATTATAATCCGATTGTAGAAGATGAACTTTTAAAGGGACTTGGTGAGATCACGGAGGAAAATATCGTGGTACTTCTCCCCCTTACTGTTCCACAAGAAGTAACGAATATGACCGCAAATCTGAAAGCACCGATTATTATCAATGCCGATACGAGAAAGGGAGCACAGGTTGTCGTAGAAAATGAAGAATACGAGATCAAATACAAGATTTACGATATTCTGAAAGGAAAAAAGGAGGCGTAAACGATGTTAGCACTGGCAAGAAAAGTAAACGAATCCATCGTGATCAATGACGATGTAGAAGTGACGATTTTGGAAATCAAAGGGGACCAGGTTAAGATCGGCATCAAGGCGCCAAAATCAGTTCCAATTTATCGAAAAGAGTTATATGTACAGATACAAAAAGCAAATGAAGAGGCTATGAATTCGGCAGATCCAACTGCTTTGAATGAGTTATTCAAATAAGGTTAACTTTTCTAACGATTTTGCCGATATGTTCTTTAAGAAACGATGAATTTTGCATTAAGATACACATGGAGGTGTTTGAAAATGGAAATTGAAGCAATATCAAATGTAAATGCAAATTATGGTACCACAGAGGCTGTGCGTACGACACCAAAGACAACAACGGGGGAAGTAGTGAATGTCGATTCGCCGAATCCGGCACTGGATGTACCTCAGGTTCAGTCAGCAAATGCAAAGGGAAATGCTGGTCAGCAGGGAGGCAATAGCCAGCAGCAGAAAGAACATGCGGCAAGTGAAGCATCGATTAATGATGCGGTATCGAAAGCGAATCTTAAGATGGAACATACAAGATGTGAATATTCTTATCATAAAGAGACAAACCGTGTGTCTATCAAAGTATTGAATGCCGACACAGATGAAGTGATCCGTGAGATTCCACCGGAAAAATCATTGGATATGTTGCAGAAGATGTGGGAAATGGCAGGAATCCTCGTAGACGAGAAGAGATAAGGAGGAGATAATATGGCAATTCGAATGAGTGGTCTGTCCTCAGGACTTGATACCGAAGCGATTGTAGGTGCCCTGATGTCAGCGCAGAGTTTGAAAAAGACCAAGTTGACCCAGGAAAAGACAAAGTTAGAGTGGAAACAGACCAAATGGAAGGAATTAAACACCAAATTATATAAGTTATACACAGAGCAGGTTTCCAAATTGCAGCTGCAATCTTCGTATATGACGAAAAAAGCATCCTGTTCTGATGAAACAAAGGCCAAGATTACAGCGACAACGAAGGCAGTAAACGGCAGTTATACATTGGAGATTCAAAACATTGCGACATCTCAGTACCTGACCGGAAGTAAAATTAATGCTGATAAAGGAAGTACCAAGATGGTGGATCTTGACTCCAGCCTTTTGAACAAAGAAATTCAGGTGAAAGTTGGAGACAAAGAGACGAAGTTTACAATAACAGAGAATACAACGATTGATGATTTCACTAGTCAATTGCAGAAAGCCGGTCTCAATGCAAACTTTGACACCAATCAGAAACGAATTTTCATCAGCAGTAAGGATAGTGGGCTGGCAAATGCCTTTTCAATTACAACATCCGGTGTAAGTGATGCGGAAGTAAATGCCAGAAAGAATTTAAAAGATGCTGTGGGTTATGCCGGTATGAGTTCTGCCAATAAAGCGATTGTGGATGAGGCAATGGCTAAACTCGAGACATCAGGAGTAGATACGGATGCGTATAAAGAAGCTCTTGATGCCATCGTAGGGGCAGAATTGACTGACCGTACAGAAAAAGCACAGGCCGGAGCTTCTACTTATATTAAAGCGAAGTTGTATGGCGAAAATTATGCAACGTATGAGACAAAGGCCAAAGAAAGTCTGAAGTCTACTTACTTTACAGACGATGGTGAAGTAAAAGACGAATTAAAGACAAAATATGCGGAAGAATTTAATTTATATACGCAGGAAGAGAAAGAAAAACTTGGCGTTGAAAACATGACAGAGGAAGAATATGTCAATTGGCGCGCCAATAAGGTATATGATGAAGCGGTTGCCAAGCAGGCAGATAGTGATACGACAAGTTTTGTAAATACACAGATTAGTTCTGATGAGGAAACGAAACTTGCTGTTAAAGAGGCTGCTTATGCAGGAAAAACAGAGGATGAGATCCGTGCACTGGACAGCAGAGCCTTAGTTAAATACTATGGTACCGGCAAGGATACAGATCCTCTCACGATAGCTGCAATTGAAGGAACGTCTTCCTTTAGTGCAGACAGTATCAAGAACGATATCTCGGGCGTGGTAAGGGATTACGCTTCGGTTGCAGATCGTACGTATGATCTGAATGGTTCGGCGCTTGCTTGCATTGGTTTGGCAGATATCAATGTGGACAGCGATGGAAAGGTAACTGTAAATGGAAATGCAGATGGTACCTTGCCGGAGGGAATGGCTTTGATAAAAGCTTCCGATAGTAAAATCCTTTTGAATGGAGCCGAAATGACATCTTCCTCTTCGACTGTATCCGCAAATGGATTGAATATCGAATTGACCGGTCTTACGAAAACAGATGAACCGATTACATTCTCTGTATCCAGTGATACGGATGCCGTATACAAATCCATCAAGAATTTCCTTACGGAGTACAATTCACTTATCAAGGAAATGAATGAATTGTATACAGCGGATTCCGCAAAAGGCTATGAACCGCTTACCAGTGAGCAGAAAAAAGATATGTCGGATGATGATATAAAACTTTGGGAAGATAAAATCAAGGCATCTCTTTTGCGAAGCGACAGCAGCCTTGGAACTATTCGTAATGCAATGAAGAGTGCAATGATGACTCAGGTGACTTACAATGGGAAAAAATATTCCCTGGCAAGTTTTGGGATTTCGACATCTAGAGATTATACCGAAGGGGGTCAATATCACATTTATGGCGACAGTGAAGATTCTGCTTACGCAGACCAAACGGATAGACTGAAAAAAGCACTGGATGAGGATCCGGATACGGTTGTCAATGTGCTTTCAGGAATCTTTGGAAATCTTCGTAAAACCATGAGTGATAAAATGGCTGGAAGTAAAGTTAGTAGTACGCAGACATTTTATAGCGATATCAAGATGAAAGATGATATCAAAGATTACGAGAAGCAGATTAAAGAGTGGGAGACCAAGCTGGCAGATATGGAAGATGCTTATTACCGTAAGTTTACTGCGATGGAGACAGCATTGGCAAAACTCCAGTCTCAGCAGAGCAGTTTGTCAGGACTTCTCGGAAGTTGATAAATTATAACAGATGAATATAGAAAACAGCACAAGAGTATAAAGGCGTTCTTTATGCTCTTGTGCCGAATACAAACCTATTCAGAATGGGAGGAACCTATGGATTCTAACGCAATTAATGCTTATCAGAGGAATGCGATCATGACAGCATCCAAACCGGAACTTACGTTGATGCTTTACGATGGTGCAATTAAATTTTGCAATATTGCCTTGATTGGATTTGAAAATAAAGATTATGAAAAGATTAATATAAATTTAAAGAAAGCACAAGCGATTATTACCGAATTTCGTGTGTCTTTGGATCATAAATATCCGGTATGGGAAGATTTTGACCGGGTATATGATTACATTTATCGTTGCCTTGTTGATGCTAATATACATAAAGATGAAGAACAGCTTCAGGAAGCTTTGAAACGTCTTCGCGAGATGCGAGATACATGGAAAGAAGTGATGCGCTTAAACAAAGTGGGTCGATAGTAAGGATGTGAGAAGATGGCAAGAGAAGAAGTATATGTCAGTATGATGATTGATACACTGGAACGAAAAAAAACAATATTGGAGAAACTTCTTTGTCAAACGAGAGAGCAGGAAACGCTTTTAAAAGATGAAGAAATAGATGTAGAGACCTTCCAAAATATCATAGATCAAAAGGGAGAAGAAATCGAAAAACTGAATCAGATGGATGAAGGTTTTGATACCTTGTTTCGACATGTGGAAAAAGAAATTACTGCAAATCGCATGACTTATAAAATTCAAATACAGAAAATGCAGAAATTGATTAACGAAGTATCCGAACTGGGCATCCAGATACAGGCATTGGAACATCAAAATAGTGGACACTTTAAAATTTATCTTGCCAATCAAAAACAGTCGGTGAAAAAATTTCATACGAATAACCGGACAGCGGCAAGTTATTATCAAAACATGGCAAATGCCCACAAACCGGGGAGTTCTTATTTTTTTAATGAGGCAAAATAAAAAAATAAAATTTTTTTCAAAAAAGGTATAAAGGATATCGAAAGACGTCCGATATATATAGTACAAAACAAAACAACGTCGGCATGGAAGCCGATGAGATTTCAAGGAGGAATGAATTATGATAGTACAACACAACATCGCATCAATGAATGCAAACAGACAATTAGGAATCGTAGGAAACAATCTTTCAAAAGCAACAGAGAAACTTTCCAGTGGTTACAGAATTAACCGTGCAGCAGATGACGCAGCTGGACTTAGTATTTCTGAAAAAATGAGAGGCCAGATTCGTGGTTTGAATCGTGCGTCTGACAATGCTCAGGATGGTATTTCTTTGATTCAGACAGCTGAAGGTGCTATGGATCAGCAGCATGCAATCTTGCAGCGTGCTCGTGAATTGGCAGTGCAGGCAGCCAACGATACAAATGTTACAGAAGATCGTAATGCCATCAGCGAAGAATTGACACAGTTGAAACAAGAGTTTGACCGTATTAAAGATCAGACAGAATTCAATACCCAGAAGTTGCTTGATGGTAGTTTTAAAGACAAGAATTTCCAGGTTGGAGCTAACAACGGTCAGAACATTGCAGTTAGTATTTCTACAACAACAATGACGGATATTTCAGGTGAAGTTACTACTTATGCTGATGCGACAGCGGCAATTGAGACAATCAATGGTAACATCACGGCTTTGTCTACATCACGTTCTAAACTTGGTGCTATTCAGAACCGTCTTGAGTATACTGTTAAGAATGATGATAATGCAGCTGAGAACATTCAGAATGCAGAGTCTCGTATCCGCGACGTAGATATGGCAGACGAGATGACAAGATTCTCCAAAGAGAGCATCTTGCAGCAGGCTGCAACATCTATGCTTGCTCAGGCAAATCAGCAGAATCAGGGCGTACTCAGCTTGCTTCAGTAATTTGCTTCATTGTACGAAAAACATCATATGTGTGTTTTGTTTGGGGCCAGCCGAAAGGCTGGTCCTTTTCAGCTTTCTGATTGATGTTTGAAAGGATGTGTTTTTTTGGAATTCAATTCAGATTTTTTAAAAAAAGAAGTACGTTGTGGGTTTGAGATTCCGGTGATGATGAAACGGGCCTGGGCTGCACAGATGGAGATTTTAAAAATTATAGATGAAATCTGCAAAAAAAATAATCTTAGATATTTCGCCAGTTATGGAACGTTACTGGGGGCTGTGAGACATAAAGGATATATTCCGTGGGACGATGATATTGATCTTGGGATGCTTCGCGAGGATTATATGAAGTTGATCAAAATTTTGCCGGAACAATTGCCGCCGGGATTTGTTGTTACAGGGATTCATGCGGAAAAGCCGGAGTATCAGACGGCAGAGACATGGCAGCTGATGGTTGCGGCGGATCGTGATCTTTGGGATATTAATGAATACATGAAATTTTTTCATGGGTATCCGTATAAATATGTGTGCGTAGATATATTTCCGTTTGATTATGTGTCAAACGATGAAGAAGAATATAAGTTGCAAAAAGCATTGATTCAAAAGGGAAGTTTAATTGTAAAAAACTGGGAAGTGTTAAAAAAAGCTAATGTTTTGGAAAAGTATCTTAATGATTATGAAGCACAGACCGGAGTGACACTGCCGCGAGAGAATGCGAAGGTGGAAATACTAAGATTAATGGATGCATTGGCAAGACTGAATCAATCCGGGGAAAAGGTCGAGGTAATGTTGTGGGAATATATACTGCATTATCAGGCAGATTGGTTTCAGAACACAGTGAATATGCCATTTGAAAATACAGAAATTCCTGTTCCGGCAGAATATGATCGTGTGTTAAGGACGGTTTATGGAGATTATCTGCAGCCGGTAAAAGGAACCGCAGTGCATGGATACCCGTTTTATAAAGAGATGAATGAAATATTTGAACAGCAATTAAAAGATGCAGATGTCCCGTATACGGTGGAAGATTTTTGCGAAAAGGTTATGAATGATGAGATACATGTAGACTGGGTATAAAAATAGTAATACGAAAGATGGTCAGAAGAGGAGGGTTACTATATGCAGGCAATTATACTGGCAGCGGGTATGGGAAAGCGATTAAAATCCTTGACAAAAAGTAATACGAAATGTATGGTGGAAGTGAACGGAGTTTCGCTTATTGACCGTATGCTTCATCAAATTGAAAAGAAGTGTTTGTCAAGAATTGTAATAGTTGTCGGATACGAAGGGCAAAAGTTAATTGACTATATTGATACCCTGAAAATACAAACACCAATTATTTACATTAATAATGAAATTTATGATAAAACAAATAATATTTATTCGCTGGCATTAGCTAAGGATTGGCTTTGCAAAGAAGACAGTCTGCTTTTTGAATCCGACCTGATTTTTGAAGATGCAGTGCTTGATGCACTGGTTAATGATTCGCGGGAAACTCTGGCAATCGTTGATAAATATCAGCCTTGGATGAATGGTACTTGTGTGAAGTTAAGTGAAAATGGAAAGATCGAAGCATTTGTACCGGGTAATAAATTCAAATTTGAAGAGAGTGATGAGTATTATAAAACAGTAAATATATATAAATTTAGTCGATCTTTTTCAGAAAAATACTATGTTCCGTTTTTGGAGGCGTATCAAAAAGCACTTGGAGAAAATGAATATTATGAACAGGTGCTGCGGGTGATTACTATGCTTGATAATCCGCCGATTCGGGCAAAACGACTGCATGGTGAACGCTGGTATGAGATTGATGATATTCAGGATCTGGATATTGCCTCTTCGATGTTTGTCGCCGATGAAGAGGAGCGCGTACAAAATTTGTCAGGAAGATATGGAGGGTATTGGAGATATCCAAGACTGCTTGATTTCTGCTATCTGGTCAATCCGTATTTTCCACCGCAAAAATTAATGGATGAAATGAAGAGCAGTTTTGAAAAACTGATTACCCAGTATCCGTCCGGCATGAAAGTCAATTCGCTTTTGGCAGCGAAAAATTTTGGTGTAGATGAAAAAAATATTGTCGTTGGAAATGGCGCGGCCGAGTTGATCAAGGCATTGATGGAAAAATTTTCTGGAAAAACCGGTGTTATACGGCCTACATTTGAAGAATATGGGCATCGTTATCCGGACGGTCAAATAGAGGTATATTGGCCGCAAAATGATGATTTTTCGTATACAATTGATGATTTAACTGCGTATTTTGGAGATAAGAAGATACAGAACCTGATTTTGATCAATCCGGATAATCCATCCGGAAATTACATTTGCAAAAAGGAATTACTGCGACTGGCTACCTGGACAAAGAAACAAAGGATAAGATTGTTGGTGGATGAATCGTTTATTGATTTTGCAGAAGAAGAGGACTCTACGCTGATCATACCGGAAATTTTAGAAGAGAATCCGCATTTGTTTGTGATGAAAAGTATTTCGAAATCGTATGGTGTACCGGGATTGCGGCTTGGAGTGCTGGCTTCCGGAGATGTGGACGTGATCGAAAAAATCAAAAAAGATGTTGCGATATGGAATATCAATTCTTTTGCGGAATTTTTTATGCAGATTGTGGAAAAATATAAAGATGATTATAAGGCAGCATTGGAGCGGTTCTGCGAAGAACGCAGGCGTTATGTTAAAGAACTGTCTGACATAGAGGGATTACGTGTAATCCCATCGCAGGCCAATTATGTCATGGCAGAGGTCACGACAGGCATGACGGCAAAAGAACTGAATCGACGCCTTATAGCCGGATATGATATCCTCATTAAAAATCTGGCGGCAAAATTGTATCAGGATGGGCGGCAATATGTCCGGCTGGCAGTAAGGACAACCGAAGAGAACGATAAGTTGATTGCGGCACTTAAGGAAACATTAGAAAATGTCGATAAATTATAAGGTGTAATACTAAAGAAATGGAAGGAAACGGACGATATACATAATAGTTGCAAGGATAGCAATTTGAAGATGCAAGGAAGCAGAAAAAACAATGCTATTTGCTGAAAACGAATGAGAAGAGCTAATCCGATTGGAATAGCTCTTTTTTGAGTTATATTGCGCAAATGAGATGATACATGAAAGTGGAAAAATATGTTGAAAATAAGACGGGCAGTTTATGAAGATATTCCAAATATTATGAAATTCATGGACGAGCACTGGAAACCAGGTAATATACTTGCAAAGAACCGTGAGTTTTTTGAATGGCAGTTTTTGGAAGATGGAAAAGTGAATATGTTTATTGGAATTGATGATGAAACGGATAAAATTTATGGAATGCTTGGCGTGATTTTGTATAGTAAGAGTGAAAATCCAGATATATCCGGGTGCACCTGGCGAACGATTAAAAGTGAAAATCCGATGCTTGGAATGGAATTGCAGGATATTATGTGGAGGGAAATTCATCCCAGGTATGCTTATTCGATGGGGTTAACTGAAGTAACAGTAAAAATTAATCGATTGCAAGGGCTTAAGCCAGTCAGATCACAGCATTACTATCGCCTTGCGGATAAAACGGAGTATAAAATTGCAAAGATTATTGATAAGATAATTCCGCGGATGGAGGATTCTGGGTATTGCTTAAAACCAATTTACCATGTGGAGGAAATGAAACAGATAATTTCTGAAAAACAGTTGGCAGCGAGTGTTATGAGCAAAGATTACTATTATATAGAAAAAAGATATTTTAATCATCCGGTTTATAAATATGGTTTTTGGAAAATCATGGATAAATCTGGTACGGCAAAATCAATACTTATAACAAGAGAAGAAAATGCGCGAGAAAGAAAAATGTGCAAAATCATTGATTTTTATGGAAATTATGAAGATTTGGGACAAATTGGGCGTGCTTTGGATGAAATAATGGATGAAAAACAGTATGAATATATTGACGTTTATTCTTATGGAGTACCGGTTGAGGTGTATGAAAAAAGCGGATTTGTAAGCTGCGATGAAAAAAGCACAAATATTATCCCTAATTATTTCCACCCATTTGAACAAAAAAATGTGGATTTGTGGATGTCAGACCCCTTAGGGATTGACGTGAGAATGTTTCGTGGAGACGGTGATCAGGATAGACCGTGTTAAAGAGGTGATGAAATGCTGGGAAAAACAATTCTAATAACAGGTGCTTCACAAGGAATTGGGGAAGCAGTGGCAAGATATTATTCAAGTTTAGGAGCTAAGGTTGTTTTGGTGGCTAGACAAAAAGAAAAACTGATGAAAATAAAGGAAGAATTGATAACAGATGCGTATGTTGTTCCTTTTGACTTGTCTGAACTTGAAAAAGTAGAAGAGGTTTTTGAAGTGTGTAAAGAAAACGGCATCAAATTAGATGGAATGGTGCATTGTGCGGGAGTTAATCATGATCTTCCGATAAAGTTTAATGATATTGATTTAATGAAAGATGCTATGACAATAAATTACATGTCTTTTGTAGAACTTGCAAAGTATTTTGTTAAAAAGAAATATTCGAATAGTGGAGCATCTATTGTTGCAATTTCATCAACGGCAACAATGGTTGCAACTGCGGGTATGTGTACATATTCAGCTTCGAAAGCGGCATTAGAAGCATCGGTAAAAGTCTTGGCAAAAGAGGGCACTGCAAGAGGACTTCGTGTGAATGCAGTTGCACCTGCATTTGTAAAAACAAAAATGATGGAGGATGCGGCATTTGCGAACGAGGAAACTATACTTCGTAGTCAGCCGTTAGGAATAATTGAACCAGAATATGTTGCAAGAGTGTGTGCTTTTTTGATGAGCGAGGATGCAAAGTATATTACGGGAACGGTGTTGCCGATAACGGCAGGGTGTTAGTCTAATGTTACGAAAAGGTGAGAAAATGGAATGTAAAATAATTAGTGACAAAGTTACAGCATTGAAAAAAACAAGAAAAAAATTATATACAAATATCATATGGAGTGAAATTGAAAAATATCAAATAGAAGAAGTATATGAAAATGAAAAAGCAATTGTATTTATTTTAACACGTAGAGAAAAAAAGAATATCTACTTTGCTGCAACTGATATAGAGGGGTTAAAACAACTGATGGTGAAAGTACCTAAAGGTGGCGTATTGGAGTATCAATGCCGAAAGTATAATGATATGCAAGATGTTTTCTTGGATATGGGGTTTGAACACTATACTAACTATATACGCGTGAATTATTTATATAAGGAAAATCCGTATGGAAAGGAAACAGGGAAACGAAAATTGTTGGCAGAACTCTATGATCCAGATTGTTGTGAATATGCAGAAGAAAGAGATATAGATGAATTAGATCAAATTACAAGAAATTCATTTAACCCAATTGGCGATGATATTTTTACATATGAAGAATGGAAAGAAGTTATTGCGAGAAAAGAATGTTTGGTTATAAGAGAAGATGAAAGTATCGTGGCATATTATGTATGGCGATTAGAAGGAAAAAAATATTACAGTAATATTATTGTGAACATGGGACCTGCAAATTTGAGTTATACATTAGAAAGAAAAGTGTTTGACGAAATGTGGAAAAACGGAATTCACATGATTTATGCATGGTTTGATGAGAAAAACTATAAGGCATTAAAGAGAAATAATATAACAGTACAAAAATTGTCTGGTGTTATATATAATAGTATTTATGTGAAAACGAATGGAGGAAAATTATGAACAGACAAGAACAAATAGAATTACTTGAAGAAATGATGGAGTTAGATGATGAAAATTTAACGGAAGATACCATTTTAGAGGATATTGATGAGTATGATTCTTTCTTTAAACTTTATTTGGTTACTTACGTTAAAAAGGAACTGAACAAAAGACTTACAGTAGCAGAAATTGAAGAGTTTAGGACGGTAAAAGATATCTGTGAGTATCTTTCTGCGAATGAGTAGGGGGATAAGTAGATGGGAAACTATTTAGTTGTTGGTGCTACGTCGGGTGTTGGACGTGAATTGGCAATCTGTCTTTCTCGGGAAGGTCATTATGTGGTTGGTGCAGCGCGCCGAGAAAATGTATTGTTGGAGGTTCAAAAGAAGATGCTGAATGAATCTTTGATGATTCCGGCAGATATCACCAAAAAAGAAGAGATTGTTCGATTGTTTGAAAAAATAAATCAAAAAAACATTAAACTTGATGGAATGGTATATTGTGCGGGGATTTGTGATCACCGTACTGTAAGAGCAACAGAGTTGGAAGATTTGCAAAAGATGTATGCAGTTAATGTGTTTGGATATTTTGAATGTTGTAAATTGTTTGCAAAAACAAAATATTCTAATAAAGGAAGCAGTATTGTGGGAATATCTTCCTATGCAGCTGTTATGAAAGAAAGTGGTATGGTTTCATACGCCATGACTAAGAATGCTATGAATGTGCAAAGCGAAGTAATGGCCAAAGAGTTTGCAAAAAGAAGAATACGAATAAACACGGTAATGCCTGCTGTTATAAAATCCAAAATGACTGGAGGAGAAAACAATTGGACAGAGGAAGAAATAAAAGCAATTGATAATATTCAGACATTTGGAGTGATTCCGATTGAAAATGTAGTTGGTACGATTGAGTTTTTGTTGTCTGATACTGCTGAGTATATTACGGGACAATCTATTGTTATCAACGCAGGATATCACGGATAATAGTTTTGAAGCAACACTAAATAATATAATTTAAAATAAAAAGGAGAAAGAAAAATGGATTTAAAAGAAAAATTAGAGTATTTGGAAGAAATCATGGACTATGAAGATGAGGGAAATTTAAAGGCAGATATGCTGTTGGAAGACATTGAAGAATGGGATTCACTTAGCAGTTTGTCATTGACGGTTGAAGTAAAAAAGAAATATGGTAATAATTTGACAACGGAAGAAATCAAGGCTTTTAAAACCGTACAGGATATTTGTGATTATTTGGAAAAATTAGTAAAATAGAAACGATATATATGTTTATATCGACGGTAGAGAAAGGAGCGGTAAAAATGCGAGTAAACATTTTGACATATACAGGAAGAGATTATTCAGGACTTAATTATGCATATGCTATTTTAACGCAACAATATTCTCTTGAGGATATAAAAAAAGATGGCAGACCTATTGTTTTGTGGGCAGCATCTCAAAGTAGTTTTGTTGTACGTTGTGCACTTGAAAAAGCTGATTTAAGTGTAAAGTATGTATGTGATCCTTATGAACAAACACAAATAGGGGACATAAAATCGAAAGAAATGATTATGAAAGATTATAGAACTGTACTGAATAATGCAGATGATTATTTTCATATTATTTATTATGATGACTATTTTTGTTGGGATAGTAGGATGAAAGACTCTGTGAAGAGACTTCAGTATCGAGGAGTACGGGAAATGGGGATTGTCTTTTATGGAGATGTAAATGATTTTGCAGGACATAAGAATCTGCAAGATGCAGTATATGAGACTATATACGAAATATGGGGTGAAAGTGAGTTGATAAATAATTGGAAGAAAATGGAAAATTGTAGCCGAACCGCTTTGTCTGGTACAACTTATTGGGGGGTTGGTTATATGATGATTTATAAGTTGTTCAGAAAATCAAAGGACGTAAAACTTTTAGATGTTGGACCTGGAGTTGGAACAATGACGTTAAGTTTAAAAAAATTAATGGATATAGACGTTACATGGCTTGTATATCCGGAGGTAAAAGAAGACATGTGGCTGGAACTTGAAAGTGAAGCAACGGAACAAAATAAGAAAAAGTATGATATAAAAACAATGGAGGGTTTTCTTGAATTAGATGATTTTAGTCAAATGAATAATCAATATGATGTTATTGTATTTACGCAAGTTATGGAACATTTAATCTATAATCCAGTCAATACAATAAATAAGTTGAAAAATATGCTAAAAGAGGATGGTTATCTATATGTAGCAGTGCCTGGAAAAATCAAGCGTTATCATGTTGAACACTATAGTGAAATGCCATATCCTAATGAGTTATCATTAAAAGAGCAAGAGGAGAGAAGCATGATTAATGAAATGCATCATTTCCGAGAATATTCAAAGGAAGAGGCTCTTGAAGTGTTTGAAGAAGTAGGTTTAGAGTGTATATTATATACAGAAGGACATCATTTTATTTTACAGAAAAAAGAGAGTAGTAAAAAGTAATTATAAATTATCGAAGAAAGAAGCAAAAAAATGCATGGTAAGTTTAATAATATTAAAATTGTAGGAATGGAATCCGCGGTTCCGACTTATGTGATGGATAATGAGGAATTTTGTGACTTGTTTGGAAAACGACGAGTGACAAAGCAGATAAAGATGACAGGAGTAAAGAAACATCGACTGTCGTATCGTTACCAAAAAGTATCAGACTTATGTATGAGGGCAGCCGAAAAACTGATTGCTCATTTGCAGTGGGATAAAGAAGAAATTAAAGTCTTAATATTTGTTACTCAGAGTGCGAATTATGACATTCCATCAACTGCAATTTGTCTTTCTAATCAGTTAGGCCTCTCTAAAGATTGTATGGCATATGATATTAATCTTGGATGTTCCGCCTATGATTTGGGAATTCAGACTGTTGCCTCGTTATTGCAAAGCCAGGAAGATGGTGCAAAGGCATTAGTTTTTGTCGGAGATGCAGCGTATGTGCTTTCGCCTGAACAAATATTTACAAAAGAAATGGTGATTAATAGTATGATGTTTGGGACTGCGGGGGCAGTAGTGGCATTGGAAAAACAGCCGATGAATTTATTTTTATTTTTGAATCATAGTGATGGAACCGGATATGATGCTATTATAAAGTATCCATTGACAGAAACTAGAATGAACGGGAATCGTGTATTTGAATTTGCAATTAATGATGTGGTTACTGAATTGCAAAGATTTCGGGATGAAAATGGCTTAGCAGAAGAGGATGTTGATTATTATGTTTTTCATCAGGCACAAAAATTGATTATTGATACCATTGTAAATCAATGCAAGATACCAGAAGATAAAGTTCTTAATTCTTATGAAGAATATGGAAACACTTCTGGTGCATCGGTGCCCGTCAGCATAGAGGCAAATATTGGTAAAATAAATAAGGAAAAGATTAGGATATGTAGTTGTGGATTTGGTGTAGGACTGTCAGTTGGTATATCTTATTATGAAGTTGAAACCAAGAATATATTACCGATTATAGAAACAGATTCCTATAATACTGATTGTATTCAGAGAAACCAAAAGTTATACAATCGACATGCTCTGTTAATGGATATTGAATCGGATATTGATCAATTGATTGGATGTCAGCTTGATTTGGCTTCTTGTGCATTAGGTGTGTATGGAACCACAGCGTATATTGAAAGTATTAAAGAACAGTTATTTTGGAAAGAGGGAAATGAATTTTTTACTGATGATGAAAAACTTCAGAATGCAGAATACAAGTACGATGCTATGCTTATATCTCTAGAAAAAAAAGGAGAAAATCAAATTAAGGATATAGTAAAAAAATGTATTAATTATGATCTGCTAAACAGTAACGCATCAATAGTTCTGTATGGAGAAGAGAAGGAAAACATTGGAAGAATTCAGCAATTATTAGAAGAAATTGAAGATTTTGCTAAAAAAGAGTATAGAGCAAATGCTGTTTTGTACGATTCGAATAGTTTTGAGTTGATTCCGGTAATAAAGAATGATATGGCGTGGTTGTCAAAACGTATAGAAAAATTTGATGATTTTTCTATGCATAGAGCATATTTAATGACAAATGTGATTCAAAGATTAGTTGAGCGTGACATGATAGCTATATCTAAAACCGTTATTCATATCTCCAAAGATGTTGAGATGTTCTGGAGTTAGCATAAGGTGTTTTACTATTATTTTGAGATGAGGTGAAGAAATTTGAAAGGAGTAATTTCTAATATACAAATAAGAGGTATAGTATCTGCCGTACCAAAAAATATTTTTGATAATGAGAAATATGTCAATGAAAAAGGTAGTCGAAAGATGAAAAAGCAGATAAAACTCACTGGAATTAAGAAAAGAAGAGTGACTGTAGGTGGCCAGGATGCAGCAGATTTAGCCACAGTAGCAGCGGAACAGTTGTTGAAAAATATTGGCTGGAAAACAGAAGAAGTAGACATTATGATCTTTGTAACTCAAAGTTCGTTTATACAAAGACCATCTACAGCATTTGTTATACAAGACAGACTAGGGCTGAAGAAAGAGTGTATGGTTTTTGATATCAATCAAGGTTGTGCTGGATATGTTGTAGGAATGATAACAATAGCTAGTTTATTAAGCCAAATAAAAGGAAAGGCTCTCTTACTAGTGGGTGAAAGCCATGCTATGGAAGGAGATAATGTGGACGGAGATGCTTTATTGGAAGGAGATGGAGCCTCTGCAACTGCGATTGAATATAATGAGAAATTTAATAGTAAAATAACCTATATGAATTATTGTGATGGTTCAAGAGCAAATTTATTATATATGAATAATCAAGGCCGTGGTTTTATGGATGGAAATGCTGTTCTTTTATTTGGCTTGAGTGAGGTTGCAACATTGGTTCGTGATTTTATGAAAGAAAACAGTATTAGAGAACAGCAAATTGATTATTATGCTTTTCACCAGGCACAAAAAATGATTGTAGATGGAATAGCGCAAGAAGCAAGATTGGAAACTGAAAAAGTTTTATACTCATCGGATGAGTTTGGAAATGCTTCCTCAGCGTCTGTTCCAATTACCTTATGCAAAGCGAAAGAAGACCGACATATAGTTGGATACAAAAATATATTAATGTGTGGTTATGGCATCGGTTTGACGTGGGGAGCATTATATATTCAAGTAAATTGTGATTTGATATATCCAATTATTGAAACTGATTATATGTATAATGATCGAGATAAATTTAATATAATAAAGGAGAAATAATTATGACAAAGAAAGAAAAATTGGAAGTGGTTGCAGATATTCTGGAAGTAGAAGAGGTTCAGGAAAGTGATGTTTTAGAGAAATTTGAAACTTGGGATTCTATTGCAGTTTTATCTGTTATTTCTATAATTACCGAGGAAACAGGATTGTTTCCTCACGCAAATGACATAAAAAAATTAAAGACGGTTTCAGACATTATGGAAATGATAGGAGAATAAAGTGAAGAATTATATGATAATAGGAGCAACTTCCGGAATAGGTGAAGCTTGTGCCAAAAAGATGGCAGATGATAATAATGTATTAATTGTTGTTGGAAGAAATCAAAAAAAATTGTCTGATTTACAAAAAAGTCTAAAAGGACATATTTTACCAATAACATATGATTTGGAAAATATTTATGATATAAAGAAAATATACGAGATTTGTTTTCAAAAAAAAATAAAATTGGATGGGTTGATATATTCTGCTGGAATAGATGGAACGTGGCCTGTTAAAATAAATCCGATTGATAAAATGCGTCAGATGATGGATATTAATTGTTTCGCATTTGTCGAATTAGCGAAGCATTTTTATAGTAAAAGGAATTCTAATGATGGGGCATCAATTGTTGCGATTTCATCTATTTCAAGTTTGACCATGGAGCCTGGCATGATGGCGTATAGTGCATCAAAAGCGGCATTGAATTCTGTGGTGAAAACGATGGCTAAAGAGTTTATTAGAAGAAAGATACGAGTAAATGCTGTCTTGCCTTCAGGAGTGATGACAGGTATGACTGAAGAAAAGGGAGAGTTAATAGAAACAGTGCAAGGTGTAGTTCAATCGTTGAAACATGAAAATGTTCAAGGCCTGGGAATGATTTCTCCTGAGCAAGTTGCAGAGGAAGTGGCTTTCCTTTTATCGGATAAAACATTATATAAAACTGGTGAGTTAGAAGTTATCAGTGGTGGAAAATGGTATTAAACAACAAAACATTAAGGATTTATGTTTTTATATAAAAAGGTAAAGGAGAAAATGTTATGGAAGAAAAAATTTATGCGATTTTAGCGGATATCCGCCCAGAGTTTGATTTTAAGGACAGTAAAAATTTTATAGAAGATGGTCTATTAGATTCTTTTGATGTAGTGACTTTGGTTTCTGAAATAGAAGATCAATTTGATGTAATTGTCGATGGAATGGATGTAATGCCAGAGAATTTTGAAAAGGTGGCAGCAATATGTGAATTAATTGAAAGAAGTGATAAAAAAGAATGAAAACAATATTTAGCGGAAAAAAAATTACAGGTGTTTTGACTGTTTTGCCAGAGAAGGAATGCATTTATGAGGATGAAATAGCAAAAGAACCACAAGATAATCGTAGATTAATAAGATTAAAAAGAATTATGGGTTATGGTAAAAGGAGAAGGGCCAAAGAAACTACAACGGTTTCTGACATGTTTATCTATGGTATAACAAAACTAGTAGAGGAAGGAAAAATTAAGAGAGATGAAATCGGAGCTATTGTAGTAGTTACTATGTCTCCAGACTATTTTTGCCCGACAGTCAGTGCTATTATTCATGGAGAATTGAAACTGGATCAAGATGTTGTATGTGTTGATGTGCCGCAGGCATGTGCAGGGTATGTTGTAGGTTTGATGCAGAGTTTTATGTTGTTGGAACATATGGAAAGAAAAAAGGTTCTTTTATGTACGGGAGATACTTTTTGCCGTATTAGTGAAGAAAAGGAGGCCCCCCCTTATTATAGCGCACCTTTTGGTGGAGATGCGGCTAATATAACAATTGTAGAAAATCAAGGAAATGATAAAATATATTATGAATTTCATCAGGATGGTTCACGGAGAAATTGTTTAATCATTCCAAGTGGAGCATTTCGCAACCCAATGACGGTAGAACAAATTGAAAATCAAGTAACGAAAATGCCAATAACTGGAATAAACATGGATGGATCTGCGGTGTTTAACTTTGCTCAGAAAGAGGTCCCGATTTTGGTAGATAGTTTGCTGGAAGCAGCAGGAGTTAAAAAGGAAGATTTAGACTATTTTTTGTTTCATCAACCCAATAAATTTATGCTTCAAAAGTTAGCAGAAAGAATAAAAGTACCTTATGAAAAGATGCCAATGGATATTGTTGGAAATTATGGGAATTCTAATTCGGCAACAATTCCAACAGTAATTACGGCTGATTTAAGCAAAGAGATGCTTGACAAGGAATTATTGTGTTGTTTGGCTGGATTTGGAGCAGGAGTTACTTGGGCGGGAATCATTATGAAGATTGGCAAGATGGATTTTTGTCAACAAGTAATATCAGATTTATAATTATTCTAGGAGGCACTTTTTTACTTGCCTTAGTAAATTAAAAAGGATGAAGTGGAGGTTTTTTATGAAAAATTCAGTATTGTGCTATTTGGAAGAAACAGCAAAAAAATATCCAGATAAATTAGCGATAACAGATGGTAAAAATAGTGTGACTTTTAGTGAGTGGAGAAAAAGGGCATTATGTGTTGCTGATTATATAGAAAAGAAGGTGAATAAAAATCGATGTCCGATTTTAATATATCTTCCAAAAGGGATAGATACACTTGTTTCTTTTGCTGCTGTTTTATATAGTAGAAATTATTACACGCCAACAGATGTAGAGTTCCCTTCTCGTAAAATAAGGGGAATATTGGATGTACTTCATCCGGAAGTAGTTATTTCAACGCATGCTTTTGCTGATAAACTTCTGAATAATGGAGTTGATTCAGAAAAAATTCTATATATTGATGATGTTGATTTTTCAGAACCAATTTCAGAAAAGAATCGTTTGCAGCATATTATTGACACGGATCTTGCTTATATTATTTTTACATCAGGTTCAACGGGGTTGCCTAAAGGAGTTGCTGTTACGCAGAGAAGTATAATTGATTACATCGATTGGGCATCGGAAGAATTCGAAATTACCGATCAGGAGCGTATTGCAAACCAAGCCCCCTTTTATTTTGACAATTCTGTTTTAGACATTTATTTATGTATGAGTAAAGGGGCATCGTTGTTTATTGTTCCGAGAAAGGTAATAATCTTTCCAGCCAAATTGCTCGAGTATTTAGAAAAAAATAGAATTAATTTCATTTTTTGGGTACCTTCTATAATTATTACAGTAGCCAATAGTGGATTATTGAATCGATTCCGCTTAGCTGATCTGCGGAAAATATTATTTGCTGGAGAAGTTATGCCTAATACGCAACTTAATATATGGAGAAAAGCTTTACCAGATGCATTATATGCTAACTTGTATGGTCCAACAGAAATAACTGTTGATTGTTGTTTTTATAAAGTGGATCGGGAATTTGCGGATGAGGAGCCATTACCAATAGGCCGAGCTTGTAGAAATACAGAAATTTTTTTAATTAATGACAATAATGAGGTGATTGAAGTACAGGATAAAATTGGCGAACTGTGTGTGCGAGGATCTTCTCTTTCGGTAGGGTATTATGGAAATCCAGAAAAAACAAAGGAGGCATTTGTACAAAATCCATTAAATCCTTATTATGAAGAAAAGTTATATAGAACAGGAGATTTAGCACATTATAATCAATATGGTGAAATTATGTTTGATGGGAGAAAAGATTTTCAAATTAAATATAAAGGATACCGAATTGAATTGGGTGAGATAGAGACGGCACTTTTAGCTGTGAAAGGAGTTAATGATGGGTGTGTTGTGTATAATGGAGTCAAGGAAGAAATTGTAGCATTTTTTACGGGGAAAGAATATGTGGATAAAAAATTTCTTAGAAAGGAATTAATTCAATATCTTCCGCAATATATGGTGCCTAGAAAGTATATCAAGCTTGAAAAGTTATTATATAATGACAACGGAAAGATTGATCGTAAAAAATTGGAGAATGATTATTTATAGAAAGGGAAGTGAGCATAATTTTTTTTTCTAGAATATTAGTAGTGGGATCAGGAACAATTGCTTGTGATTGTATTAGAGAAATTATTAATTGCACTGAATCAGCCAATGTTATGGCAATAGAGATAGAGCAGAAAATACTTTCTTTTTTTCAGAAAACATGCAAAAAAAATAATATATTGTATTTTTCATGTTCACAGAAAAATATACTAAAACGTTTGATGCAATGTATAAATGACGAAGAAGTTCTTATTGTAAGTGCTAATAATAACTACATTTTTCCGTCTCAACTTGTAAATATGAAAAATGTTACAATAATTAATTTTCACTACTCTTTATTACCTGCATATAGAGGGGTAAACATACCAACATGGGTTATTTATAATGAAGAAAAATACACAGGGATAACATGGCATTATGTGACAGATGAAATTGACCATGGAAACATTATTGCGCAGAAAAAAATTGAAATTACAAAGGATACAACAGCTTTTGATATTGTACGAGAGGGAATGAGATTAGGAAGTATATTATTTGCCCAGTTTATTAATCCTTTGTTGAATGGTGAAAACCTAGGTAAAGAAGTAAAATATTCTGCGGAAAGCAGATTATTTCGAAAAGGCATGCTTCCGGAAGCTGGAATGTTGAAATTAAATGGAACATTAAATGATATACAAAAATTACTTCGGGCATATGATTATCACGGAAGTAAGGTGATTCCTCCTCTCAAAACAAAAATTAAGGATCAATTATGGCAAGTGGTGCGATATGAGATACGTGAACAGAAAGATACTGAATTGCCGGAAATGGATTTTATGGAGAATGATTTGATTGTTAATAAAGATGGCGGGAAAATACATATTGTACTTCGAAAAGTATAGTGTGAATTAGTAAAGTTTAGGAGGAGATACGTGGAGACATTATCCTACAGTTTTTATCCCATTGATGCGAGGATGTATATTATTGCGGAGAATGGGAAAGCAGTTATCATAGACCCCTGTGTGTCGGAGGAGGCAAAAAAATATCTGCAATCGAAAGGAATAAAGGATATTATTGTGTTGCTGACCCATGAACATTATGACCATATATCCGGCGTAAACTGGCTGCGGGAAAATTTCCCTGAAACCAGGGTAGTATGTTCGGAAGCTTGCTCGAAAGCTATCATGAGTCCACATAAAAATTTATCTGCTTATTATGAGATTTTATTTATGGGAAAGGATCCGGAAGTGCAGGAATATGTAAAAAATATGGAAGTTCTGCCGTATTCCTGTGAGGCAGATGTAATATTTAATGGAAAAAAGGAATGGAACTGGGAAGGACATCCGATTTCTATGGTGGAGACTCCCGGTCATTCAAAGGGCAGCTGCTGTATTCTTTTTGATAAAAAGTGTATGTTTTCCGGAGATACATTAGTAACCGGGCACGAAACCATACTTCGTCTGCCGGGAGGCAGTAAAAAGGATTTTGCAGAGATAACGATGCCGTTTCTTAATTCTCTGGATGGCGAATTGATGGTTTATCCGGGACATGGGGAATCACAAAGATTGAAGCAGTTTGAGTTACAATAATTCAGGAAAGGCAGGCTGTTATGAAAGTACTTATGATTCGGTGGAAAAGTATCTGTGAACCGGATATGATGCAGGGGTTTAAGGAAAATGGAATAGAACTTGATACCTGGCATTATCCTGGTAATGATGTTGATTATAACATGGATTGTCTGCAAAAAATAGTAGACCTATTGATGACAAATACATACGATTTTGTATTTTCAGTAGACTATTTTCCTGTAGTGGCAAGAGCGTGTAATGCTGTAAAATGCATCTATGTATCCTGGGCTGTGGATTGTCCGGTAATGCAGTATTATTCGAAGACGATATCGCTTCCGTACAATCGTATTTTTTTATTTGATTATGCAATGTATCAGGAATTTTTGCCGCAGAATCCGGATAATATTTTCTATTTACCATTGGGAGCTGCGGTGGAGCATTTTGATGAGGTAATTGCACAGATTACAGCGGAGGACAGAAAAAAATATGCTAATGATCTGTCATTTATCGGTTCCACCTATCAGGAAAAATGTAAGTACAATGAACTTACAATGTTGTCAAAATATACGAAAGGTTATGCGGATGCATTGATTGAAATGCAGCTGCAAATTTATGGGACAAACATTTTGGAACAGGGATTGTCGGAAGAATTTGTTGACAAATTTTTGCAGGATATTTCATGGGGGGGAATGCCGGAGGATTATCAAAATAATCCTAAAGCGTATATTGCACAAATGGTTTTAGGTGAGAAAGTGACAGAACAGGAGAGGCTTCGTCTGTTGAAACGTTTGTCGGATAGATTTACATTTGACTTTTATACGATGAGTGACACATCTTCAATGCCTAACATACGAGATAAAGGAAGTGCAGAATCGCGGATCGAGATGCCGAAGATTTTCCATCTCAGCAGGATTAATCTCAATATGACTTCAAAGACGATTCGTACTGGAATTCCTCAGAGGTTGTGGGATATTATGGGAAGTGGAGGGTTTGTTCTGACAAATTATCAACAGGAACTAGAACAATATTTTGAACTGGGAAAAGATTTGGAGACATATGGTAGTTTTGATGAGTGTGAGCAAAAAATAGCATACTATCTTTCCCATGAGGAGGAGAGAAAAAAGATTGCACAAAGCGGATATGAGAAAGTCTGCAAATGGTATACGTATCGTCAAAGAGTAGCAGATCTGCTTGCAATAGTTAAGGGGGGACAGGTGTAGAGATGTCATATAAGATAGATTTTTTTGATGCATTTGAGTGTACAGGTGCTGGGTGTAACAATTCATGTTGTTGTGGATGGAAAATTTCTATTGATAAAGGAACCTATGATTTTTATCAGAATCAATGTGGAACTTTTGCCGAGTATGTGAAAGAAAATATTGAACAATCTGGTGAAGATTTTTATGTGAAATTAACGGATAAAAAGGCATGTCCATTTTTGGATGATAACAGACTTTGCCGGATTTATAAAGAGTATGGACCGGAGCACCAAGCATCTACATGCCAGATTTTTCCAAGATCCTTTCGCATAAAGAATGGAAAAACAACATTTTCTTTATTTCGGCATGGATGTGAGGTTGTTTTACGGGGAATATTTCAACATAATGGTCCGATTTATCTGATTCAAGACACGGATGATGTGGATTTACTTTCGGAGAAAAGACTGGCTGAGTTTATGAGTTTCAGTATGGATCTTTTGCAGGAGGAAAGCATCTCGCTCGGAGCAGCACTTGGAACTGTGCTGTATCTGTGTTTGGAACAAACTTCTAAAATAAAAGACAATAAGGGTATTTTGGAAATACCGAATGAAAACAAAGTATTTGATATTTTGAATGAATTTGCATCCGTTCAGCATAGTATGCCCAAGGAGGAATTGGAAGGGGCTGCCTGGGAAGTTATTTTTTTAATTGTGGATACATTTTGCAATGTTATTGAGGAAACTGGTTTAAGAGCAAAAGATATGATATTGTGGGATGAGCCGGTGTTTCAAATGTCAGATCAAGAGAGAAAACACTATTTGAAGACAGCATGGATGAAAAACAGAGATCATTCGTCTGATGCGATGAGGGCAAAACGCAGACTGTATGCCAGTTTTATTGCTATGTGCTTAATGTTGTATAATAAACCCGGATTTGATAAGTTTATACTTGGCAGGGTCTGTTATTATATTATCCTTTCGGAAGTACTGCCTTGTGTCTGGAATATGGAGGAAGGACAATATTTTTCTAAAATGGCAGAACTGGAACGGGTGTTTGAAAATTCGACATTGATGACAAAATATATAGATACAATAATACAGGAGTTTTTGCATCCGGATATTTTAACATATATTCTTGCCTTTATTTTTCTGTTTAACACGGTGGAATAAATAAACGTATAAGAAGGATGTTCCGGATATTAATATCTGTACTATTTTAGTTAGGAGACCAAGATATGATTTCAATTAATTTTAAACTACAGGATGAATACTATTATCTGCCCGGACCGGAAGAGGAAAAATTGTATGGCATCTATGTCGGCCGTGGCTCATATGCCGGTGGCCTCAGTATTCGGTCGTCGTTATCGGAAGAGTGGAGCGAAAAACGATTTAACTTTCACATGGGAAGATATACGTCCCTGGGTCATGATGTGCGGCTTATTATTGATATGAATCATGATTATAAATCGGTATATCAGGGACTTATTCCGGAATACGCCAGTAATGCAGCCGGTAAGGAAGGGTTAGGGCAAAATGAAAAAAATCTTCCACATAAAGGACAGATATTGATTGGAAATGATGTATGGATTGGCGATAATGTTACGATTCTTGGTGGTAATATCATAGGAGATGGGGCTGTTGTTGCAACGGGGTCCATTGTGACGAAGGATGTACCACCTTATGCAATTGTTGCGGGAAACCCTGCGCGTATTATCAAGTATCGATTTGAAAAAGATATTGTAGATGATTTGCAAAAAATACAATGGTGGCTATGGTCTCCGGAACAATTAAAAGCGGCAGAAGAGGATATGAAAGGAAATATTCGAAATTTTGTTGAACAATATCGTATTAAGGAAGAGGCAGAAAGAACGATAGAATTTAGGCGTATTTTGGATGAAACAAAGCCATGCATATTGTATTTTTTAGATATAGATTATCCGGATTCGCTTTGGAAAAAGGTAATCTGTGAATTTGTAGAGAATTATGCTGATGGTGAGGGAGAACTTGTACTTGCTTATAACCTATTGGATACGAATCATGAGGCACAAATTCAAAAACTATTGAAGGCGTTAGAAACATTTCCGGAATCAGAGGCAGTGATTAATATCTATGGATATGTTGATGAAGAAGAAAGTTTGATTTCCCGGATGGATTATTATATTACAAATCGCACAGAAAAAACACTTCAACGAACGATGTGTGCCTGGAGAAATAATGTGAAGGTGTTGGCAGCAGTGGATGCTCCTATTTTTGATTTAGTTTAATATTCCCAGCATTTCAGTCAGACGTTTCTCATAGGTATGATACATACATATCTTATTGAGTCCGTTTTGGGCAATTTTTTCACGTTCTTCCTCGTGCTGCAGATAATAAGCAGCTTTTTGGCAGGCATCTTCCATGCTTTCATAGTATACAAAATCAATACCGGGTTCAAAGTGGAGTAAAAAATCCGGTTGATAATTGGTTAATAGGAATCCCCCGGCGCCCATGATTTCCATGGCGCGAAGCGGGATTCCCTTTTTTATACTACGAAGTGTAATATTTAAATTAATTTTTGAGGTGCGGAAAATTTCAGGCATTTGCAGTCGATAATCTGCATAACCATAGTTTTTACAATTTCCGACTACAACAGATGCATCGCGGGTATACAGTGATACATTGTGATGACAGGATAAATTTTCTAATAATTGCAAACGCTCAATAGAAGTGATTTTTCGGCACAAAACGTTGTCAGCAAAGATAGTTTGCGGTGTGGTAAAAAAGGCATTAATTTCATCCCAGGGATTGATACTTGCATAGTTAAGCGCAGGCAACTCAGCTGGAATGGCCGTTGTGATAATGTCTGTTCCATAAACGGCTAATTGAGCTTGAATCAGTGCATCGATATAGCCAATCCAATAAGAATCATGGTGTTGTGTGGCATTTTCTACAAATTCATCATAAAAATTATGATCTTCGTTATAAAGTGCACCGACAAAGGAAATATCATGTTTATAGTTTGGCTGCGTCAAAGTACCGGGACATAAATGATCAGGATTGGCGGCCAAAGGGGCATAATATATGGTGGATACACCTTGCGAAGATAATTCTTCATACATTGCGCTGTCAAAAGTAAATATATAATTACATGGATTAATGATATTTACAGAATATCCTTTTTGATATGGGTTATCATAGATCCAGGAAAGATAGGGTACATTCTCTCGATTGCATGCTTCGGAGACCATAGGAAAATAGTTCATTGAAAATACGAAATCAGCCTTGGCAGAGCGGATTGCATTACAAAGGTCAGCTATTTTTCCTTGATCTAAACCTATTTTTTTAACAATATCTTTTATGGAAAACAATTTATAGGTATGCCCCAAATTTTCAAATGCCTGTAACACATCCGCACGGCAAAAGGAGTTCCAATCACAATACAATAATTTCATAAATACCCTCTTACAGTTTTTTTATCAATCCCAGCATCCGTTCCTTTGTCTCATTGCATTCATCGGAAATCTGTGCAATGGATTCAATGTCATATGCTTCTTCCATAATACTAATACGTTTATCGCTTGTCAAGTCTTTTGCAAACAAAGTTTTTTCCTTCTTGACATTTAAAATCCCGTATGCTATACTGATTCGTGCAAGTACGAAATCGGACTTATGGGAAGAGAGGGACGAAATGCAGAAACAGCCTAAATTTCGAAGAGAGCTTTTGAAATTTAATCAGATTAATAAAGAACTAAATGATATTTACGATGCTTTTATGCGGCAGGAGAAGATGTCGCACAGTGAATTTGATATATTATATTCATTGTGTGAACTGGGGGAGGGATGTACGCAGCATGACATATGCAGCGTCTCCTGGTTGCCAAAACAGACGGTAAATTCCTCCATCCGAAAACTGGAGCAGAAAGGTTTGATCAAACTGTTGCCGGGACGTGGAAGGGAACGTCATATTCATCCGACCCAAGAGGGAAAAGAATGGATCCGGCAGAAAATATATCCGGTTATCCAAGCGGAAAATAATGCGTTTGCCGTATTGGAAGAGGATGAATGTCAGAAGATGCTGCAGACATTTGCAAAATATCGGGATGAAATGCGGGAAAATATGCTGGATAACATCAGAACATAAGATCAGGAAGGAATAGAGAAAGATGAAAATTCGATTATCGGAACATTTTACGTATCAAAAACTGCTCCGTTTTGTACTGCCATCTATCATTATGATGATATTTACTTCGATATATGGCGTGGTAGACGGATTGTTTGTATCAAATTATGTAGGGAAAACAGCGTTTGCGGGATTGAATCTGATTATGCCGTTTATTATGGCATTGTCGGCACTTGGGTTTATGATGGGAACCGGGGGAAGTGCGATCGTGGCCAAGACACTTGGGGAGGGAAAAAAGAAGAAAGCCAATGAATATTTCTCGCTGATAGTATACGTTACGCTTGTCGGCGGAATTTTGTTTGCGATAATTGGAATTTTATTGACAAAACAGGTAAGCATTGCGCTCGGTGCGACAGGAGAATTGCTGGATAACTGCATTTTGTATGGCAGGATTATTTTCTTGTCCATGCCGGCATTTATGCTGCAAAATGTATTCCAATGCTTTTTTGTGACCGCAGAAAGACCCAAATTAGGATTGACCGTTATAGTGCTTGCCGGGGTGACCAATATGATCCTCGATTTTTTGTTTATCGCGGTATTTGGCTGGGGCCTTGCCGGGGCGGCTTTTGCGACGGTATGCGGGGAATGTGTAGGTGGATTGCTGCCACTGGTATATTTTGGAAGAAAAAATGCAAGTCCGTTCCGGCTGGGAAAGACAAAATTATACTGGAATATTCTTGGTAAAACTTGTACAAATGGCTCTTCAGAATTGATGACAAATTTGTCGAGTTCCATTGTTAATACGCTGTTCAATTTTCAATTGATGCATTTTGCCGGAGAAGACGGAGTGGCGGCGTATGGAACATTGATGTATGTCAATTTCATATTTGTAGCTATTTTCCTCGGCTATTCGATTGGAAGTGCTCCGATTGTCAGTTACCATTATGGGGCGAGAAATTCAGAAGAATTGAAAAATCTGCTGACAAAAAGTTTGAAAATGATCGGTGTATGGAGTGTCGCTTTGTTTGCACTTGCGCAGCTGATCGCGTCTCCGTTAGCACGTATTTTTGTCGGCTATGACCCGAATCTATTTGATTTGACAAGACACGGCTTTCGTATTTTCTGCCTTGCCTTTTTAGTCAATGGATTTAATATTTATGGCTCGTCCTTTTTTACCGCATTAAATAATGGATTGTTGTCTGCCTTAATTTCCTTTTTGCGTACATTGGTATTTCAGATTGCCTCTGTTTTGCTGCTGCCGATGCTTTTTGGCATTGATGGGATTTGGGGGGCAGTATTTGTGGCAGAAATCCTGACATTGTGTGTGACTATAATCTGTCTGGCAAAAAAACAGAAAGTGTATCATTATTGATGCTAACATTTGAATTAGTCTGATTGCTCGGAGAAATAATCCGAGCATTCGGACAACCAGTCCACTACATATACTCCTATTTGTTGGTATGATGGAAAAGAAAGATCATATTGATGGAAGGAGAATCGTTATGAAGTCAGATAAGGAAAATTTGAGTGTTGACGAAAGAATCGGACAAAATTTAAAAGCATATCGGAAACTTATTGGTTTAGAAAGAAAAGAAATGGCAGAGGCTTTTCATATTACGGATGATGCGCTGTATCGGATTGAAAAAGGACAAAATGGGTTGACGAGTATATATGCGTATATTCTTGCGACGGAATTTCGGTGTGACATGAATTTTATTTTTGGCGGAACCGAGGTGCCGGAGTTGGTAGCAACCGAAGAAGGTGATATTATTGGCATGCTCAGGAGGTGTGCGGATATTCTTGAAAGACAGAGGAGAAATTAGAAAGGCGTGGGAACAGGGTATGAAAAAGGTATTGATCGTTACAAATAATCAGAACACTAGGAAAAAATTAGAAAATATCGTAAAAGAACAGAATCCCGGAAATACAATTTATATAACAGATAATTTGGAAAGAGCGTATCACATTATATCGGTGACTACGATCCATCTTTTTTTGATCGATATGGTACTTCAGCCACGGCAGCGCGGAGGAGATGTGTCAGGTGCCGTTTTTGCACAAAATGTACGGCGGATAACAAGGTATCAGTTTACGCCGATAATTCTATTTTCTACACTGGTAGACTGCGCGTTGAACATGTATGCGAGGCTGCACTGTTATGCTTATGTCGAAAAGCCGTTTGATGCAGAATATGTGAAAAGACTGGTGGAAGAGGCAATGTGTTTCTGTCCTGTGGCGTCAGAAAACCGTCAGATTTTCTTTCGGAAAGAAGGAACATTGGAAGCGGTTTGGGTGGATGATATTATTATGGCACAAGGGAAAGAGAGGGATATTATTCTGGAGACAACAAGAGGAAGACAGAAAATATTATATCGAAGCTGCCGTGCACTGCTGGAAGAATTGGATTCTCCACAGTTTATATTTTGCAGCCGATCTATTATTGTGAATAAAAATTACATTGAACGGGTGGATGCAGCAAATGGATATGTATATTTGCGAGGAATAGAATATGCGGTTCCCATGGGAAAGCAGAAGAAATATGATTTTCTGCGTGAGATAAAACGAGGATTATTATAACTATTCAGGACGCCCCTCCTCCACATTCGCATTTCGAACACTTCGTGTTCTT
>OLPV01000140.1_pt1 | contig 68323 bp, 58 predicted proteins | sample 1671961 | NCBI WGS metagenome assembly OLPV01 (sample SAMEA3136630, study PRJEB25190) | human gut metagenome | biome: human gut; feature: human-associated habitat; material: faeces | place: Austria | collected 2013 | reverse complement strand
GGCGCACACACGATTTCCAATCGTGCTCCTTCAGCCAGACTCGGACATCTCTCCAACTGCGTGAATATTTTCCACGTGCGTTTAGGTAGTATACACAAATTAATATTCACTAACAAGAGAAAAATAGCCATCTTGTGCCAAAATTCTCAAAGGAACCTCAAATAGTTCTGACATTTTTTCACTTGAGAGTAGCTCTTCCTTGCTGCCATCTGCATAAATTCGAGCGTCTTTAATCATCACCACTCGTTCAATCTCAGGAATAATATCCTCTGGATAATGGGTAACTAAGATAATTGACTTACCTATCTGAACCAAATCACGCATTGCTTTTCTAACATAATACATACCTTCAGGATCTAGGGCAGTTGTTGGTTCATCAAACACTAACAGCTCTGGGTCATGAATTAATGCGCGCGCAATTAATACTCGTCGCGCTTGTCCAGAAGACAAGGTTTTCATGTTTCGCTTTTCTAAATGGTCAATACCTAACATTTTTAAGCAATTCATTGCGTGTTGGTAAGATTCCTCAGTTACGGTGCACTGTTTTGGAACACCTAATGCGCCGAACAAACCACCACAGACAATATCAATTACCGGCAATTGAACCATGATCTGTTCTTGCATAGTAGAAGAAACTACTCCCATGCTTTGTTTGATATCAGTAAGCAATGGACGTTCGGAGCCTTTAAATAATACCGGTGGTTTTTCGCGATAAAGAGGGAAGACTTCATGAGTCATCAACTGAATAAAAGTGGACTTTCCTGCACCATTAGGTCCAATGAGCGCCATATTTTCGCCTTGATTTAAGGTGAATGAATCGATGTGGAGTATTTCTTTTCCTTGACGACGAACAACTGCGTCATTGAGTTCTAATAATGGTGGTTGAGTGCTTTTCATTGTGATTCCTTATCTAAAAAAGGGAGCTTTATGTAAGCCCCCCTCATAATACGGTAATGTTTACCAGTTTTATTCCGTATTAATTGCTTATGTTTCAAAGATTACTTTCCAGTGATACCTCTTCTTTAAAACTTACTCTCCCGTGGTTACCTCTTGTTCTTCAGTAGATATTGAAGGTGTGGTAGTTGTAGTAGCTGAGTAGCTTGAAATATCAATGTCATAAGGAAGATTTGATGGCTTATCGTTGATTACAATTTCAAGCTGATTTTTATACTCTTCCAACCAGGCATCATAAGCTGAAGCTTTATTATCGGAGATAATAATATTTCTAATGTACGTTACCATTTCAGAAGGCCAAGCTGAAAGCGAAGTGCTGTTAGTTGGAGCACTAAAGGTGTCAGTACACTTAATAATGTGATAACCGAAGTCGCTTTCAACCAGATCAGAAATTTGTCCTTTTTCTAAGTTTGATAGCGCGTTGGTGTATTCCTCAACAAAAGTATTAAGGGTATCCCAACCAACATCACCATTGTTTGCTACGGATGCTGTGTCGGTTGAATATTGAGCAACAGCATCTTCGAAAGAAATTTTTCCGCTTTTAATGTCAGATAAAACCTGCTCTGCCTGTTCTTTGTTTTCAGAAGAGAACAGAATGTGGGAAGAGCGCTTAGAATTATCGAACATGGAAGAATACGTATTTAACATCTCAAGAACTTCAGAATCTTCAGCAGTGCCTTCGGAAGCTACTTTTTCTTGGAGTTGCTGCTCTAATAAACCTTGTTCAATTGCCTCACGGTAATCTTCTTCGGTGATGCCATAAGTTTCTAATGCTTCTTTCCATGCTTCTTCAGAAGAGTAGTTTTCTTTCATGGAGCTAATTTGTTTATCAACATCAGCTTGATTTACTGAAACACCTTCTGATTGTGCTGCCTGTTTGATTACTTCTTGATCCACGTAATAATCAATAACTTGGCTACGAACCTCATCAGCAGTCATGCCTGAATCAACGAGCCACTGCCCCCACTGATCATTAGTAGTAAGATCAGAGCTGGTGCGAAAATCATTAATATACTTAGTAATAGTATCTTCTTTAATTTCTACACCATTAACGGTAGCTGCTACTCCACCAGTAAATCCTTGACCAGTTGTTCCACAACCAACAAGAGCTACACAACAAACTGCTGAAAGACCTACTGCAGCAACTTTAGAGGCAATACCTTTTACAATCATAGATATCCTATTTTTCCTTATAGTATTTTTGTTTATTAGTTGTTCGAAGAGGTAAAACCCGAGAAAATTTCAGAGGGGAAAATTCGAACCTTTAGTATTAAAACACTTACCAAATACAATAGTTTTCATTTTTTTAATTTCCCTTGTTATTTCGTATTTTTCCCACATTACCTTCATATTTCTTTACTCGTGGTTTTTTCGGGAAATAAAAAACGGCAACAAGAAAACTCATTGCCGTAAAGATTTGGTTATTGGTTTGGTTAACAAACAATAAATGGTCTAATAAAAAGCGTGTCTTTTCTTGTATTTTCAGACTGCTTCTTCTCAGCGCACTAAAACCTGCACTTTTTTGTCTGCTACCCTTATCTGTTTTAATTACTTATTCTTTTCCTGTTTCTTACGATCAACCGCAGAAAGAAGACGTTTACGTAAGCGAATTGATTGAGGAGTTATTTCTACTAACTCATCATCTTCAATGTACTCCAAAGCTTCCTCTAAGGTAAAAGTAACTGGAGGAGTAAGCTGAATTGCTTTATCAGCACCAGAAGAACGCTGGTTACCAAGCTGTTTTGCTTTAGCAACATTTACTACCATGTCGCCTTCTTTAGCGCTTTCGCCAACAATCATGCCCTCATAACAATCTTCGCCTGGGCCAACAAATAAACGACCACGCTGCTGAAGAGTATCAAGTGCATATGCTACAGATTTTTCAGTAGCCATAGCAATCATGCAACCATTTTTGCGGCCCTGGAATTCACCACGGTAAGCACCATAATCACTAAAACGATGGAACATAATTGCTTCACCACGAGAAACATTTAATAAACGGGTGCGAAGTCCCATAGTTCCACGGGAAGGAATACGGAATACCAAATGGGTAGAATCACCACGTTGGAACATGTCGGTCATTTCGCCACCAGCTTGACCAAACACTTCAATACACTTACCAGCGTATTCACTTGGACAATCAACCGTTGCTTCCTCAATAGGTTCTAGCTTGTTGCCGTTTTCATCGGTTTTAATAATTACCCGTGGGCGGCCAACTTGGAATTCAAAACCTTCACGGCGCATGGTTTCCATCAAAACAGACAAATGAAGTAAGCCACGGCCTGCAACTTCTACACCTGATTTATCTTCCAATTCAGTAATACGCATAGAAATATTAGATTCAGCTTCTTTAAAGAGACGTTCTTTAAGCTGGCGTGCACCAACAATCTCTCCTTCGCGACCAACTAATGGGGAAGTAGATGCCTCAAAAACAACCGCCATAGTAGGTTCTTCAACTTTAATTGGATCAAGCTGAACTGGTTTTTCTCGGCTAGTAACCATATCTCCAATGTCAGCGTCTTCAACACCTACTACCGCAATAATGTCACCAGCATGAACCTCTTTCTGTTCTTTTTTACCAAGTGCTTCAAAAGTGAGTACTTGTTTAATCATGGTGTTGTAGCAAGTGCCATCATTTTTGATAACCATAACGTTTTCGTTTTTATGCATTGTGCCGCTAAATAAACGACCAACACCAATACGACCAACGAAGCTTGAATGATCAACGGTGCAAATTTGAAGCGCAACAGGACCATTTGGTTCACAGTCAGGTGCAGGAATTTCTTTGAGGATGGTATCAAGAAGAGGAATCATATCATTGTTAGTATCTTCAACTTCATAGCGTGCATAGCCATTTACTGCTGATGCGTAAATAATTGGGAAGTCGAGCTGTTCGTCAGATGCTTCAAGTTCAACCATAAGATCGAATACTTCGTCTACTACTTCCTCAGGACGGGAACCAGGACGATCAATCTTATTAATTACTAAAACAATGCGAAGACCAAGATCAAGTGCCTTACGTAATACAAAGCGAGTCTGAGGCATAGGGCCTTCAAATGCGTCAACAATAAGAAGAGCACCGTCTGCCATATTTAATACACGCTCAACCTCGCCACCAAAATCAGCATGGCCAGGAGTGTCAATAACGTTGATTTTTACATCGTTATAGCGAATAGAAATGTTTTTAGAAAGAATAGTAATACCACGTTCACGCTCTTGATCATTTGAATCAAGAACACGCTCTTCTACTTCTTGATTTTCACGAAAAACACCGCTGCTATATAAAAGTCGGTCAACAAGAGTGGTTTTACCGTGGTCAACGTGAGCAATAATCGCAACGTTACGAATATTTTCCTGTCTCATACTGAATCAGAACCTTTCGATTAGTTTTCCTTATTTTAGTTCTACGACTCATTTGTTTATCAATTGAGATAGCAACAACTTGGATTAGCGGATAATGCTATATCTGCTTGCCCTATAGCTTTCACTGTAAAACTCTAAAGCAGAAAAACTCTGAATTTTTGCATTAAAAAAGCGAACCATAGGTTCGCTTGAAAATTCATGGTGGAGCATAGGGGGATCGAACCCCTGACCTCAGGCTTGCAAAGCCCGCGCTCTCCCAGCTGAGCTAATGCCCCACGTATAACAGCTCGAATATCTTATCAGACATTTTGAGCATTTGCAACAATTTTTATAAATAAACGCTCCATCGGCTAACTCGGCTCTCGGTGGAGCGTTTATATGTTAAATGGTGGGCCCGAGCAGACTTGAACTGCTGACCTCACGCTTATCAGGCGTGCGCTCTAACCGGCTGAGCTACGGGCCCTAAAAATCGTGCCTGATTAATTTATTACATATTAATCTTTGAGTCAACAATTATTTTTTAATTTTTTGACTTTTCCTTACAAATCAAGAGTTTGTCGGTTTTGATCTACTTCTTTTTTCTGCTGAGTACTACCTTCAACGCCAGAAGCAAGGGATGTTACTTTGTCGTTTTCAGCAACGTTCATAATAAGAACGCCTTGAGTCGAGCGTCCTAATTTTGAAATTCCAGACACAGGAGTACGAACCACAACGCCTGATTCAGTAATAATCATAAGTTCGTCTTCATTATTAACAATACGCATGCCTGCTAAGAAACCTTTTTTCTTAGTCATACTAATAGTGAAGACTCCTTGTCCACCACGGTGGTGAAGTGGATACTCATCAATGTCGGTACGTTTACCATAACCAAGTTCGGTAATAACTAACAATTCTGAATTTGGTTTTACAATTTCCATACCAAGAACACGTGATTCAATTGGAAGTTTCATTCCGCGAACACCCATGGTGTCACGACCCATTGGGCGGATTTCGTCAGAATTCCAACGAATTGCTTTACCTGCAGAAGAAACCATTACTACATCCTCGCCAGGAGCAACACGCTTAACAGTAATTAAGCTGTCATCTTCTCTAAGATTAATAGCAATCAATCCATCGCGACGGGTGCGATCATATTGGTTCATGGATGTCTTTTTTACCATACCTTGTTCAGTTGCAAACAAAAGATACTCGTTATCTGGAAAATCTTTTGTCGAAATAACTGCCGAAACCGTCTCGCCTTTATCAAGCTGAAGTAAGTTAACAATTGCGGTACCGCGCGCATGACGAGAAGCCTCTGGAACTTCATAAGCCTTTAAGCGGTAAACCTTACCGAAAGAAGTGAAGAACAACATGTAATCATGAGTAGAAGCAACAAATAAGTGCTCTACGAAGTCATTGTCTTTCAGATTTACACCCTGCATTCCTTTTCCACCACGTTTTTGTTGGCGATAAGTAGTGATTGGAAGGCGCTTGATATAACCGGCCTTTGTTACCGTAATTGCTACTTCTTTATCAGCAATAAGGTCTTCAACGTCAATATCTTTTTCGGTTTCGGAAAGTTGAGTACGACGAGGGGTATCGAAGCGCTTCTTGATATCTTGAAGTTCTTCTTTAATAATGCGACGAACTTCTGCAGGATCACCTAATACCTTTTGGTAATAAGCAATTAATTCGCGAAGTTCTTGTAATTCTTGCTCAATTTTTGAACGTTCTAAACCAGTCAAACGACGCAAGCGCATCTGAAGAATTGCTTCCGATTGTTTTGTTGAAAGTTTAAAACGAGCACATAATTCATTCTTAGCGATTTCTTCAGTTTCAGAACCACGGATAATGCTAATTACCTCATCGATATTATCAAGCGCAATTACATAGCCCTCTAAAATATGGGCACGTGCTTCTGCTTTAGCTAAATCGTAACGAGTACGACGGGTAATAACATCAACCTGATGTTTAATATATTCCGTTAAACATGCTTTTAATGGCAATGTTTGAGGAATACCATTTACTAACGCAACAAAATTACAACCAAAGCCAACCTGGAGTTGGGTATGTTTAAATAACTTATTCAACACTACTTGTGGAATAGCGTTAGATTTGAGCTCAATTAAAATATCAATGCCAGTACGGTCTGCACCGTCGTGAACATTTGATACTTCTGGCAATTTTTTATCGCGCACTAAATCTGCAATCTTCTTAAGAAGATTAGTACGGTTTACCTGATAAGGAATTTCGGAAATAACAATAGTGCTCTTTCCGTTTTTACCCTCTTCAACACGTGTTTTTGAACGGATAGTAATGCTACCGCGACCTGTTTCATATGCTTGACGAATACCATCTTTACCCATAATTAACGCACCTGTAGGGAAGTCAGGACCTGGTAAGACTTCCATAATTTCGTCAAGTGTTGCGTCAGGGTTGTCTAGTAATAAGCAGGTAGCATCAATAGTTTCACCTAAATTGTGAGGTGGAATATTAGTAGCCATACCAACTGCAATACCAGAAGATCCGTTAACTAATAAATTAGGGAAACGAGCAGGTAAAACTGATGGTTCGTAAGTAGATTCATCATAGTTTGGAACCATGTCTACGGTTTCTTTATTTAAATCACGGAGAAGTTCCATTGCTGCTTTATCAAGACGTGCTTCGGTGTAACGCATAGCTGCAGCGCTGTCACCGTCAATAGAACCAAAGTTTCCATGACCATCAACTAAAGGTACACGCATAGAAAATGGTTGAGCTAAACGAACCATAGTGTCGTATACCGCTGAGTCACCGTGTGGGTGATATTTACCAATAACGTCACCAACTGTACGCGCAGATTTTGCGTGAGGTTTTGCTGGAGTAATACCTGCCATATTCATTGCGTACAAAATACGGCGATGAACTGGCTTTAAACCGTCACGTACGTCTGGAAGAGCACGCGAAACAATAACGGACATGGAGTATTCCAAGAAGGAAGTCTGCATTTCTTTGCCAAGATAAGCACTGCGAACAATAGTGCCTTCACCACCGTTTGCATTTTCAATAATTGCGCCGTGAGGGTTTGGCATATCAACCATCATCGCACGTGCTTTCTGTTCTTCAGAAACAGGAGTTTCAATTTCTTGTTCAGAATCGAGAAGTGTCGTTTCTTCCGAAACTTGTTCTGAAGCTTGTTCGGTATTTAATTTTTCTGAATCAGTATTCTCAGAAGTGAAATCGTTAAAGTTATCTGACACGAAATTACTCCTTAAATATCTAAGAAACGTACATCAAGAGCATGGCTCTGAATGAAGTTTTTACGAGGTTCAACTTGGTCGCCCATTAATTCACTTACAACACGCTCTGCTTCAGCAGCATCATCAATATTCACTTGAAGAAGAGTACGTGTTGCTGGTTCCATAGTGGTTTCCCATAACTGCTCTGGGTCCATTTCTCCCAAACCTTTATAGCGCTGAACGTCATATTTATCTGCGCCACCCATTTCTTTCAAAACTCCATTAAGGGAGCTTTCGTCGTAAATATAACGCTCAATTTTTGTTGAACGAGAATTCTGCTTTTTAATGCCGAAAATTGGTGGTTGAGCAATATAGATATAACCACGATTGATTAATTCAGGCATATAGCGATAGAAGAACGTAAGAAGCAAGCAGCGAATATGAGCACCGTCAACGTCAGCATCGGTCATGATAATAATACGATGGTAACGAGCTTTATCTGCGTCGAAATCTTCGCCAATATTAGTACCAATTGCCGTAATCAACGAAGAAATAGTGTCTGAGGAAAGAGAGCGATGTAAACCAGCGCGTTCAACATTCAAAATCTTACCGCGAAGAGGCATAATTGCCTGGAATTTACGATCGCGAGCTTGTTTTGCAGAACCACCCGCGGAATCACCCTCAACAATAAAGATTTCAGACTCTTCTGGTTTTTTAGAAGAACAGTCTGCTAATTTTCCCGGAAGTGAGAATGAATCAAGAACACCCTTACGACGTGTCATTTCGCGTGCTTTACGAGCTGCTTCACGTGCTTTTAATGCTTGAGTTGCTTTATTAATAATTCGCTTAGCAGGAGTTGGATTTTCCTCTAAATATTCTGCAAGGCCTTTCATAACCGCGCCTTGAACTAAGCCACGAATTTCAGTATTACCTAATTTACCTTTTGTCTGGCCTTCGAACTGAGGATCATGGAGTTTTACTGAAATGATTGCAGCTAAACCCTCACGTGTATCATCACCAGAAAGATTAGAATCTTTCTCTTTCAAGATACTTTTACTTCTTGCATAGTCATTAATAGTGCGGGTTACACCTTGTTTGAAGCCGTCAAGATGAGTACCACCATCAATAGTATTAATGTTATTTGCGAAAGCCATTACTGAATTATTCGAATATGAAGTAGTCCACTGCATAGCAATTTCAACCACCCCATCTTCGTTTTCAGCTTCAAAATAGATTGGCTTATTAAGGGTTTCTTTACCTTCATTTAAAAATTTAACGAAGTCAATCAAGCCACCATTTGCAAGGAAAATTTCTTTACGTGGATTACCTTCAGCATCTTTAATTCGTTCATCAGTAAGGGTGATTTTTAATCCTTTATTAAGGAAAGACATCTCACGGAAACGAGCTGCTAAAGTATTGTAATCATAAACAGTTGTTTCTTTAAAGATTTCTGGATCAGGCCAAAAAGATACAGTAGTACCTGTTTTCTTTGTAGTTCCAATCTTATGAAGTTTCTCTTTTGTCTTACCGTGATCGAAGGAGATTTCGTACTCAATACCGTCACGACGAACTTGAACAACTACCTTAGTGGAAAGTGCGTTAACAACAGAAACGCCTACACCATGCAAACCACCGGAAACTTTATAGCCATTTCCGCCAAATTTACCACCTGCATGGAGGATAGTTAATACAACTTCTACTGTTGGAATTTTTTCTTTTGGGTGTTTATCAACAGGAATACCACGACCGTTATCTTCTACGGTAATAGAATTATCTTCATGGATAGTTACATTAATAGTGTCACATGCGCCTGCTAATGCTTCATCAACTGCATTATCCACAACCTCATACACTAAATGATGAAGACCACGAGGACCAGTTGAACCAATGTACATACCAGGACGCTTACGAACAGCTTCTAATCCTTCGAGGACTTGAATTGATCCGCCGTCGTAATTTGACTCAGTGTTTGTTTTTGCGGACAAATTTTCTCCTTTTATGCTACATATATATCCAAATTGAACCTAGGAATTATATCACAATTAACCGTGTTAAATGCTAGGCTTGGTAAGTATGGATTTTTTATATATTAAAAGGCTTGAGAGGCGCCAATAATGGGCGTTTTGACATAAATCTGAAGTTTTTTATAAAAAACTCTACTTTTGCTTTTTTTGGGCTATAAGAACCTTTTTAAAAGAGTTTCTTAAATCTTCATCTTCTACGCAAGAAAGCATTTGTTCAATTGAAAGAATATCTTCTGACGAAAGATCACTATAAGAAAGGAGTGAATCATCTACAAAATTCTTTTCGTTGGAGGTTTTTTCAATACATTTTGTATTTGTTTCGTTTTTCTTTCTTTCTTTAAATTCTTTAAAAGGATAGTTTTTTAAGTAGGGCCCACGGGATATCCTGATATCAAAATTATCAATTTGAATATCGAATTTTTCGCGATACCTAAACTTAATCAATTCCCTACGTGCATTTAATTCCGCTGCGATAAGAGAGCTATCTACATAAGCTATAAGATTTATCTCATCATTTTCGTAAAGAAGATAAAGAGAATTAATATGGTCAAGAATTACTTGATCAGTTACCTCACTAAACTGTTGATATGTTTTTTGAATCTTTTTTTCTTTAAGATATTGAGTTTTTACTTCCTCAGGAATATTTTTCACCATCTTTTTAAAGTTTTGGGAAAGAGTGTAGTTTTTATTATCTTCTCTTATTATTTTTTGAGCTTTATAAGGAAGTGAGGAAAAAAGGACTCGAGAACCGTCAGGTTTTTTATATGTTTTTGCCATTTTCCCCTCCTAATGTTATGACATCCGCTTTTTGAAGAATATTCTTATCAAAATAAGCTAAGTGAGTTGAAGTAATAAAGGTCTGTACTTCATTATTGATAAGAGACATAAGATAACTTCTTCTCATATCATCTAGTTCACTCATAACATCATCAAGAAGAAGTACTGGATTTTGGTTTAATTTATCTTTTATTAAGGATACTTCCGCCATCTTATACGCCAAAACTAACGATCGTTGTTGTCCTTGACTTGCGAATAGTCCGGCGTTTCTACCATCAATAAAGAATTCTATTTGGTCGTTATGAGGACCAAATAAGGACAAATGACGTTGATGCTCACGAAAGTACTGGGTCTCCATAACGGCTATTAATTGTTCTTTAGCTTCTTTTTTTGAGAGACAATTAAACGTTGTGAAAACTTCTTTATTCGTCTCATATTTATGCCAAGAAGGGATATATCCTACTGAAACCGATTCATTATTACCTGATAGTTGACGATAATACGTCTGAATATATGGTGATAATTCATTCACTAAATTACTACGCAAAACGTAGAGTTGTGCGCCAATGGTAGCTACCACTTCATTGATACTTAAAAGATAAGAATGAGAAACCGTATCTTTAAGGTATTTATTTTTTTGTTTAATAATTTTCTCGTAATCTTTTTGAACCACGTGGTAATTCTTAGATAATTGAGAGCCCAAATTATCTATTTGTGCACGTTTAACACTTTGAGATCCTTTTATAAAAGTTAAATCATCTGGACAGAAAAGAACCGCAGGAAGAATTCCCCGTATTGCTTGCGCCTGTTTCTTTTTTCCGTTGTAGAGATACTCTTTTTTATTGTTAGTAACGCTCAGTTCGATATCAATTTTACGTTGATCACCCGTAATTATTGTTTTTACGCTCCCATGTTCTTTTCCCAAAGTAACTAAATGCTGATTTTTTGGGTTTCTAAAGGAATGGAGCGCTGTTGTTAGCTGAATGCCTTCAATAAGGTTTGTTTTTCCAATAGCGTTAGGGCCAATAAAAATAGTGAGATTACCTACCTTAGTAAGGGAATATGTTTGGTAATTACGGAAATTTTGGTAATACACTTCCGAAATACTCAGAGTCATACATACTCACTAACGTATCGCTTATTTAAATACGAACAGGCATAATTAAATAAAGGAAGTTTTGTTTTCCTTCAGTTTTAAAAATACCTGGGCGCATTGGACCAAACAATTCAAAATATACTTCGTTATCAGATATTGAATTCAAACCATCAAGAACATACGTATAGTTAAATGCAATATCCACCGATTCTCCCTCAATTTCGCAAGGAATAATTTCTTGAGCATTTCCAACCTCTTGCGAGTGAGAAATAAGGGTAAGAACTTGAGATTCTGCGTCAATATTAATCTGTACTGGCGAAATCTTATTACTTAATAAAGACACACGACGTACTGCATCAGAGAGGTCTTTTGTTGATAGTTTTATTCTTGTTTTGTAATCATTACTTATAAGTTGTTTATAATTTGGGAAATTTCCCTCAATACGACGATTAATAAAAGTCATATTGTTATAAGAAGCAATAATTTGATTTTCACTTACTGCTAAAGAAATGTTTTCTTCACTTGGTGGAAGAGAAGCAATATCCTGAAGGAATTTACCTGAAATTACTACTTCGAATTGAGACTGGGTGCAGTTTTGAAGTTCGGTTTCAGCAACACCTAATCTAAAAGAGTCAGTTGCAACCATCTTAAGTGAATTGCCTTCTTGAGTAATAAGAATACCGCTAAGGATTGGATGAGACTCATCATGAGAAACAATCTTGGCAGTACTCTTAATCATTGAAGCGAATTGCTTATAAGGGAATTGAGCTTCAATTTCCGGAGTAATTTCAGGAAAAAGAGGGAAGTCTCCTGGATCAAGCGTCTTTAAAGTAAACGTTGAGTTATTTGCATATATTGAAGCAATAAAATCAGTTACTTCAATAAGTACTGCCATATCAGGCAGACTTTTTACAACATCTAAGAAAAGCTTACCTGGTATTACCGCACTTCCCTCTTCTTCAATAAGAGCATTAATAGATACTTTTATTGAGAGATCTAAATTTGAAGACTGAATAAGCAATGTGTTTTGACTAGCTTTTACATAAATGCCCGCAAGAATAGTAAGGGTAGATTTAGATGAAGTTCCTTTAATAGCTACAGAGAGTGCATTGGCTAATTCTGATTGGTTAACACTGAATTTCATGAAAATCTATTTCCTTCACTCTTTAATTTACTTCTCTCTATATTTATATAGAGTATTTATCTTAATAAGCACTGTTAGTTTGTTGATAACTTACAAAATGCCTGATAAATGCTTATTTTTAAGTTTGTCAGAATTGTTGAAAACTTCTCGGTTTTCCACTTGGATAACTCGTTAATAATTCTTTCCACTTAATTCTTACATTTTCCCATGAGTTCTAAACTTTTTTCCATAAGTTTTTCCACAGAGGAATTATTGGGTTATTTATTGTTGTTCTTTAATCAAATCTTTTATTACTTCTACATCTTCAATTAAGTCGCGATTATCTTTAATACGTTCTTCAATTACTTTCTTTGCATACATTGCAGTGGCGTGATCGCGATTAAATTGTTTTGCAATAGCTGAACCAGTAGTTTCAACTAACTGATAACAAAGATAAATAGCAACCTGTCTTGGGAATGTGATTGCTTGAGCTCTTTTTTTACCAATTAAGTCACTATGGGAAACTGAGTAGTATTGTTCAACCGCTTTTTGAACCATATCTACGGTAATTTTCTTCTTTCCTCCCGTGATGAAATGGTTTCCAAGAACTTGGTTTACCTTTTTTCGTGATAATTCAGTTTCACCTTCAAGCTTTAAAGTGTATATAACGTTAAGTATTGCGCTTTTTAATTCACGAACGTTAGGGCTTGAGAGTTCAACGATATAGTCGAGCGCATTGTCAGTAATTTTTATTTGGAATCCAATTTCTTTTTCATTCTGCTTAATAAAGCTCTTAATTAGATTTCTTTTTGTTTCGTCATCAGGTGGTTGGATATCAACAACAGCTCCTGAACTAAAACGAGAAGTGTATCGTTCGTCAAGGTCAATATTTTTTGGTGCACGGTCTGCAGAAAAAACAAGCTGTTTACCCTTACGGATATTGTTATTTATGATCCTGAAGAGGGCATTGACAGTCTCTCTTTTTCCTTGGAGACTTTGGATGTCATCGATAAGAAGAACGTCGAATTCTTCAAAAAAGCGTTCGAAATTCTTAAAACTGTCTTTATTTATGCTGTGTTCAGACGCAGCATCGCCATATTTATTAACCAGCTCCATTGAGTCTATGTAGCATACGTTAAAGTTTGGATATTGTTTATTGATGTAATTTTTAATTGAGCAGAGCAGGTGTGTTTTACCAACACCGCTTCGTCCCCAAATAAAGAGAGGGTTTATGCTGGTAGTGCCCGGATTTTCAGCTACATCAAGTGCCATATTGTATGCAAAACGGTTTGACTCTCCAATTACAAAATTCTCGAACGTTAGCGAAGTAAGGCCAGGATTTATAGAGTTTGAACTGTTTTCACTAAAGGAAGGGATGTTTGATTCTTTTAGTGTGGAACTGGTGTTTAAATCTTGGCTTTGAGTATTTTTTAATCCTTCTTCAAGATTTTTTTGAGCGTTTCCGGTTGAGGATGTAGGGATATCTCCTCCTGAAATAATAGGAGAAGCTGCACTAGCTGATCCGATTGAATCGAAAGAAGATTGGGTAGTAGAGCTAGTGAATTGAGTATTGTTATTAATGATGTTGTTCTGGTTTACTGGTGAAGAGAAGGGATTGTTTGTAGGAGCTGATTGAATTATTTGCTCTGATTCCTCTTTCTTTTGAGTGGTATCCACTTCGATAAGAACTTCAAAATCAACACCGTATAAAACTTTAAGTGATTCTTTAATCTCTTTTTTGTAGTGGGTTTCTATCCACTCTTTAATAAAGTCGGTATCACTGGTAAGCATGATGAATCCAGGACTTACCGCCTGAACTTGGATACGCGCAAAGAAAGCATCAATTTGAGATGCGTTAACCGTTTCGAGTTTTTTAATTTGTGAAATTAATTCTTCGCGAACCTTATTTACATCCATACTTCTACCTTAAATAGTTGATGAAAAATCATCATACCAAGACTAAATTACAAGATGTCTTATGAATAAAAAAGAGATTAAAAAAGTGCTTTTTATTTACTGAAAAACATAACTAATTATAAAGAAAGCGCGAATATTCTTCCTTCTTTTGTGAGCTCTCTTTTTTTGCCAACCTTTTTAATGAACCCTTTTTCTTCAAGAGTCTTTAAAGCGTTATGAATACTACTATTTGCAATTCCTGTTGCATTGTGGATGTCGGTAATACCAAGGGTATTAGTAGTAAGGAATAGTTTAATAATAACTTCCTCGTTTTTAGTGAGGGTAACTTGAGAGGGAGTTTGGATTTGATTTTGAGAGTCTTCTTTAGGGATAAGACTAATAGTTACAACTGATCCTTGATTTACGTTATCTTCAATCTGGATATACCCATGAGAAAACTGGAGATATTCCTTTACTAAAGGAAAACCACTTCCAACACCACGGATATAGCGTTTCATTGGTTCAGTTGCTGAGGTGAATCCTGGTTCTTGTACTAAATCTTTTTGTTTAATGCCTGGTCCTTGATCACAGAATTTAATAGTGTTTCCTTTATCAAGGATTGAAACAACTATTTCATTAAAGTTTGCATGGATGAAATTCTCAGACACTTCACGAATAGCAGCATAAGGAATTAAACCACCAAGATTTTTTGCATGTTGGTACGTTAGACTTGCAATTTTTTCAATATATTCATGTGTTGGTCCCCCTTGAATTTCAATTACCTGAGGAGCCGATTTAAGGTTGTCATAAATTGCAATACGAGCAGGATAAGTAATGTATGTATAGTCAAAGTCAGAAGAAGTATTGATAGTTGTTTTGCTTAAATTTTGAGAAGGCTCATGGTAACGAGGGTCTAAACCGCCATTAACTGAAACAGTAGTACTTGGAGATACTGATACTACTTCTGTTGGAGGTATAGACTGAATAGAAGCTTGAGAAAAGCCTTCAGAAGAAGAATCAACTATTGCGTGATCCTGAGTATTTCCCTGACTGTTGTTCATTTGTTAGTTCGTTTCTACAGGTATTTTTTCAAGATGTTTTTCAAGAGCTTTCACTCAATATTTAATAATGTGCTCTTAGGAGCAAAATTTTAGGGGATTTCATACACTCTTTCAATTAAGTATTCATTATTTTTCATTTTTCAAAAAGAAAATCAGCTACGTTTTTCATATTTTCAAAGAGTTTTCAACAAATTGTGGAAAACTGAATGAAAAATTGGAAAAAGTTGGTTGGAGTGATTGATTTATACAGGAGAGGGTTGGAAAACTCTCCTAAAAGACTTCTTTTGAAGGGGTATTTTTACCTGTTAAACATACTGGTTTTTCAAATTATTGAAAAACTTGAAAGAAAAGCATAATTCCTCGTTTTAACCCTCTTAAAAAAGTATAAAACACCAGGTCAAACAGCACTTTTTAAGATATTTACATAATAGAAAAGAGTTTTTTTATGATAAAAAAATTCCAAATATCTTATTGACAATTCCTTTTCCACAAAATAATTAACACCCCATCCTCTATAAAAAAGTGAGTTTTCCACTTTTTCCACAATAGAAAAGAAATAAAATTGTGGAAAACTTTTTTATTCTTACTAAAGTGTTTGAAAACCCTAAATATCGATGCAAACTATCACTTAATAGGAGAATAGGAGGATATATGAATATTTCTATCCCAGTTGAAAATGGATATTTACCTGATAAATATGGAAAGTATTCTTCTGAGAAGTATCGCCTGCATGGGGATAATATTTATTCTTTTCCCCTCTCAATATCAGATGTGCCTAAAAACACGCAATCTCTAGCGTTAGTGTTTATTGATTATGATTCAACGCCGGTTTGTGGCTTTACTTGGATTCATTGGCTTGCTTGTAATATTGATCCTTGCACAACTTATATTCCAGAAAATGCTTCTCGAGAAAATCGTTCTTTATTTATTCAAGGAACTAATAGTCTCTATTCACGTAAGGAAGAGGTTGGAGATGATATTATTGGTCTCCATTCTTATGTAGGCCCTTGTCCACTTGATAAAGATCATAGGTATACCGTAAAATTGTATGCGTTAGATACTATGCTTGATTTAAATGAAGGTTATTTTTTAAATGATTTTCATTGGGCAATTAAAAACCACGTATTAGAAACTGCTAGTTTAGACTTGTGGAGTAAAGCATAAAATAGCGGCTATATCGAAATTTTTCTATTGAATTTTTTTTAATTAGTAATTATAATATCGGGGTTACTCTAAATCTGAAAGGACTAGTAATGAAGCGCACATATCAACCAAACGCTCGCAAGCGCGCAAAAACTCACGGTTTCCGTGCACGTATGGCTACAAAAGGTGGTCGTGCAGTGTTGTCCGCACGTCGCGCTAAGGGCCGCAAGCGTCTTTGTGTATAGTAGTAATTGAGAAATAGTGGTAGGAACTATTAAGTCCAGCACTGAGATTTCTTACATTTTTTCTCATGGAAAACGTTATACTTCGACGTCTTTAACTATTTTAGTTTTAAAAGATCAACAACACGGCCCTCAAGGCCGTGTTGCTTTTATTGCGGGAAAAAAGAACGGCAATGCAGTCTGGCGGAATTCGGCAAAAAGAAGAATGCGAGCTGTTTGCTCAGAACTAGGCGGCCCTTGGCCAGGTTATGATGTTGTTTTCTTAGCAAAAAGAAGAACAACTGAGCTTAGTTATAGTAAAGTGCTTAACGATACAAAAAAGATAATTTGTAACTTTATTAATTAAGTAGGCTTATTTATGGAAAAGTTCGTTGATTTCATCGTTTCTATTCCAAGTAAACTTCTTATCTTACTAATAAGGTTTTATCAAATTGTAATTTCGCCTTTACTGGGCCCTTCATGTAGATTTACCCCTACATGTTCACAGTATGGTTTAATTGCTATTAAAAGGTTTGGGTTTATTAAAGGATCTTGGCTTTTAATAAAGCGAATATCTCGCTGTAGGCCTGGTGGAGGTTTTGGATATGATCCAGTACCTGAAAGAATTGATAAACTGGAAAAATGATTTGAGAGGAACACAATAAATGTGGGAAGCGTTTAAAGATGGCCTGTTTTACTTTACAGAGTTCTTTTATAACTTCTGTTTAGACTGGGGTCTTGCAATTATTTTAGGAACCATTGTTTTCCGTCTTCTTTTGTTCCCTTTGGTTCAAAAGCAGACCCGTGCAACTTATCAAATGCAGAAGTTTTCTCCTCTAATGCAAGAGCTTCAGCAGAAGTATGCTGATAATCCTCAGAAACAATCTGAAGAGATGCAAAAACTGTACGCAGAATCTGGTTTTAATCCACTTGCAGGTTGTTTACCAATGATTCTCCAGATGCCTATCTTTATTGCGTTATATCAAATGTTCTATTCTATGGCAGAACGTACTGATATTTCCACTTATTCTTTTTATGGAATTCTCCCAGAATTAGCTTCTTCTCCTGCAACTATGTTTGCTCGTAGTCTCGGAGATGCTATTCCTTACATTATTTTATTGCTCTTGTTTGCTTTTGTTACTTTTGCTCCTACTTTGCTCCAGATGCGCTCTGGAACCACTCAAAATAAAAACCAAACACTAATCATGATGGGTCTTATGACTTTAATGATGCTTTGGATTGGTTGGGGTTCTCCTGCAGGCGTTCTTTTGTTCTGGGCAGTTTCTTCAATTTGGGCAGTTGCTCAACAGCAGATTGCTCTTGCAGTGTTCCGTCGTCAAGATCGTATTAAAGAAGAGAATGACACTACTGTTAAGCCAGTAGTTGTTGAAGTAGAACGCAAAGTAAAGAAAAAACGTCCTACAAAATCAAAGTAAATATCCTTTAATAGTATTCAGCTGAATACATGCAGGCTTCTCCCCTTCAAACTGAAGGGGAGTTTGAATATAAGGAGAAAAAAATGTCTGAAGAAATTATTGAAGAGACAGAAGAGTTAGAAACCTCTCCTAAAAACCTTAATCAGTTAACTGAAGAAGAGTTAGATAAGGTTGCAGACACTGCTATTGCAGCACTTCAGGATATCTTGAAGTATTTTAATGTTGGAGAAGTTGCTATTGATGAGTATGAAGGAGAAGCAGGAGAGCTTATCCTTGACATCACCGGTGATGATGTTGCTGTTTTAATTGGTCGTCATGGTAAAACATTAGATTCATTACAATTCTTAATTTCAACTATCACTTCACGTACTCTTGGTTTTAAGTATCCTATTGTGGTAGATGTTGAAGGATATAAAGATCGCCAACGTCAGAAATTTGAAGAGATTGCACGATCTGCAGCATCTCGTGCTATTTCACAAAAGCGTAAAATTAAACTTCGTCCTATGACTCCTTACGAGCGTCGTATTATTCATTTAACATTACGTGATAATCCAAAAGTTGAAACTATCTCTGAAGGTGAGGGACGTGGCCGTCGAGTTGTTGTAATACCTCGATAGTGTTTCACGTGAAACATTTATGAATAACATTACTATTTCTCCCGAGCAGCGTAAGCTGCTCGATGAGCATTTAAGGCTTGTTTTAGAAATCAATAAAAATTCAAACCTAACAAGAATTACTGATTGGGAACAAGGTCAGTTATTACATATTGAAGATTCCCTTATTGGTTTACCTGAATTTCTCGATGCACCTAACGGTTTTTATGCTGATCTTGGAACGGGTGGCGGCTTCCCAGGTCTTCCTCTTTCTATTATGAGTAACCGTGAAACAGTTCTTGTTGATTCAGTAAAAAAGAAAACTGACGCACTTAATTCAATTATTTATGAATTGGGATTAAGTAATAGAGTATCTACCTATAACGGTCGGGCTGAAGAATTAGCTTTAGAGAAACCTGCTTACTATTCTGCCATTACCGCACGTGCATTATCAGCTCTCCCTTCTCTTCTAGAGTTAGTCTCACCTTTATTACAAATAGGAGGATGGTTTATTTGTTATAAAGGAAAACCAGAAGAGGATGAGCTCTCTCACGCTATTGGATTAGAGAAAAAACTTGGGCTTAAACTCATTTCTCACCGAAAAACACTTCTTTCCGATCAAGAAACACACAGAGAAATACTGGTCTTTGAAAAGACTCATGAAGCAGAAGTGAAACTACCTCGCAGACCAGGAATGGCTCAAAAGAGACCTTATAAAAACTAAAAGCGAAATTATTGCAAAGTTAATACTATAAATTGGAATAAAACATGTATTGTTGAACATCAATACATGTTTTATTTTTTATCTTTTACTTATTAAACACTCCTATAGTGTTTCACGTGAAACAATTTCAGCTATAATTTTTTTCGTTTAAACGAAAGGAGAAACGTGGGACTATTCGGCAGTCGTAAAAAGAAACAAAATATAGTAGAGACTTCCGTTAAGACAGTAAATTCTAATTCAACTCCGAAACAGACTAACCAAAACTTTGTTTCAAAAGAATTTGATGAGAAGAATGAATTTGCTCAAGTCACAACTCGTCAAGTTGTTTCAGAAATAATGGATACAACAGATAATCGAGTAGAAGAAACTCATACTACTAATCCTGTTTCTCAAGACAATTCAACTTACAACAATGAAGAAAACTCAACTATCCAAGTTGAATCTCAGGCTATTTTTCAAGAGGATACTTTTGTAGAAGAAGTTTCTAATGAGGGCGCTGAAGAAGGTTTAGTTTTCTTTAAAGATAAACCACCTGTAGATCATATTATTGGTCAAACAAAAATCTTTGCGATTATTAACCAAAAGGGTGGTGTTGGAAAGTCAACTACTGCAGTTAATTTAGCTTCTGCTCTTGGCCATGCTGGTAAAGAGGTCCTTCTTGTGGATTTAGATCCTCAAGGAAACACAACAAGTGGTTTTGGAGTAAATAAACGTGATTTAAACTCTTGCGTTTATGATGTTCTTCTTGGTGATGAACAAATTGAAAATGTGATTCTTTGTGGTGTAGGTAAACGAGTTGATATTCTTCCTGCAACAATTAATTTAGCGGGCGCTGAAGTTGAATTAGTAAATGAGATGGCTCGTGAGAACCGTCTTAAGAATGCGTTGGGCTCTTTGCGTGGCCGTTACGATTATGTTCTTATTGATTGCCCTCCTTCGCTTGGTTTATTAACAATTAATGCCTTGGTTGCTTCTGATAAGCTTCTTGTTCCAATTCAGTGTGAATTCTATGCACTGGAAGGTGTGACAAAACTTCTCGAATCAATGAAACGTGTCAAAAGTATGCTAAATCCATCTCTTGATATCGTAGGCATTGTTTTAACTATGTATGACGGCCGTACAAATTTATCTAAACAAGTGGTTGAAGAAGTGAAAGGATTCTTTGGGGATACCGTATTTGAAACTATTATCCCTCGAACAGTAAAACTTTCTGAAGCTCCAAGTTATGGTCAACCTATTAATGAGTACGCACCTCAGAACCAGGGTGCAATTGCATATGATGAGCTTGCAAAAGAGGTGATTGCACGTGGCTAAACAAAAAAGTGGTCTTGGAAAAGGTATTGGTGCGTTATTTAGTGAAAGCGATGTAACTTTTAACCAACCTTCATCAAAACCAACAGAAACAAAAAAAGAAGTAAATAACCAACCTCTCAATAAGCCTCGTGTTGCTCCTACTAATCCTGTGCCTACTAATGCAGTAAAAGAGGTAAATAAGGAACAAACTCCACGAAGCACCACAACTACTCAATCTAAATCAGAAAATAATGAGGATACAAAGAAGAACTCTGAAATCTTTATCTCTGATGATGCTCTCCAAAGTGCAAGAGTTGTTGAGCGCGAAGCTAAAGCAACCTCAGCGGTGCAAACGAATTCTGATAATAAGAGGCCAACTACCCGAAAAACACCTCTTAAAACGGCTCCTATTAAGCCATTTAATAGCTTTTCTCAGCAAAATTCGGTATCTACTGTTACGAATAAGCTTGAGGAAAGAAAAGAAACTTCTTCTCGTTCGGTAAACCCATCTTCACTTTCATCTGAAATTCGATCTGAGCAGGTAAAAAAAGAAACTACTTTGTCTAGTTCTGAAACAAAAAGAGCTCCACAATCTTCTTTGTCAACCGAAGCACCAGTAAAGAAAAGTGAAACAGCTACTACAAAAGGCGCTATTACTGAAGTTCCTTTGTCTGAAGTGGAACCAAATCCGGAACAACCTCGTACAAATTTCAAACCGGAAGAAATAGAAGAGCTCGCTAATTCTATTAAACAAGAAGGTTTATTGCAGCCTATCTTGGTTCGGAAAGTAAATAACAAGTACCAAATTATTGCTGGCGAACGTCGTTGGCAGGCTTGCAAGAGTATTGGAATGGAAACTATTCCAGTTCGCTTCTGGCTTGCTGATAACGACAAAGCGTTAGAATTAGCGCTGGTTGAGAATATTCAACGTTCTGATCTGAACCCAATTGAAGAAGCGTATGGTTACAAGCGTTTAATGGAACGACGCGGAATGACCCAATCTGAAGTAGCACAAACTGTTTCGAAAGGCCGTTCTACTATTGCAAACGCGCTTCGTTTACTTGATTTGCCTGAAGAAGCGCAACAGTTGCTTTTCGAAGAAAAAATTACTGCAGGTCATGCTCGTGCGATTCTTTCAATTCCTACTGAAGAGGGACGCAAAAAGCTCACTAACAAACTTATGGAGCAAAAATTAAGTGTTCGTGAGGCTGAAGCGATTGCTAATTTATTGAAAGGTAACGGAAAAGAAAAAACAAAGACTACCCGTGTTGCTACTCCGGCAAGCTTTAAACGCGCAGCTAAGAATCTTTCAACGTTTTTCTCGGTGCCAGTTCGTGTAAAAAATTCGAAAGGTAAAAACAAAATCGAGATTCAGTTTAAAGATGAGGAAGAATTGAATCGAATTCTTGAACTGATTAATAAAAACACTGATCAATAAAACTACTCAGTGAAACATTGCGATTTACGAACGTATTTTGTTATAAGTGAAGTAGAAAAATAAATAAAACCTAACGAAATAAAAAATGTCGGATAAATTATCCGACATTTTTCTTGTTTATAAGCTGTCCACAAGCGCCATCAATATCTGAACCGCGAGAATTTCGTATGGTTGTTTCAATTCCGCTTGCATTTAGTGCTTCAACCCAATACTTTAACGTTTGTTTTGAACTTGGTTGGAAAGGAGAATGACTAACAGAGTTAATAGGAATAAGGTTAACGTGACAAAGAAGATCGTCACAATAGTTTTGTAAAGCATACAAATCCTTTTCGCTATCATTAAACCCTTTAATCATAGAGTATTCAAAAGAAACGCGCCTATTAGTTGCTTGTATATATGAAATGAGCTCGTTTTTTAGTTCAAAAAGTGGCATATTTGCACAACGAGGCATTAGTTTGTCTCGTTTTTCTTGAATAGCTGAATGAAGAGAAATAGCTAACGTGTATTGATGTTTGTCTTGAGAAAGCTTTTTAATACCAGATAAAATTCCGCAAGTAGAAATAGTCATATGTCTTGCACCTATTTCAAACCCAGCTTTACTGTTAAAGAAATTCATTGCTTCAAGAACTGCATCGTAATTTTGAAAAGGTTCTCCTTGTCCCATTGATACAACGTTTGAAATCCTTATTCCAAAATCCTTCTGAACCAAAAGGAGTTGATCAATCATTTCACCGCATGAAAGATTCCGAGAAAGGCCTTGGGTTCCTGTTGCGCAAAAGGCACACGCCATAGCGCAGCCAATTTGGGTAGAAAAGCAAACGGTAAGATGTTGAGGTCCTTTTTTTGATAAAGAGGGCATACCAACCGCTTCAACGCAGGATCCGTCAAAGTATTCAAAAACATACTTACGTGTTCCATCACAGGAGATTTGTTTATCAATTATTTTTGTAGAAAACAGAGGATATTCAACCGATAAACGCTCGCGCATTTCTTTAGGGATATTATTCATTTCTTCGTAAGAAGAAACCCCTTTTTTGTATACCCATTCAATTAACTGCTTAGCGCGATAACGAGGATAGCCAAGCGAAACAATGCGAGGCTCAATTTCATGAAGGGGAATTGTTTTAAATGGTGTAATCATGTGATTAATTATACCTACAGGATTTGTTAATTAGCTAGTGTTTGATATAAGTAGAAGAAACACTTTGGTATACTCGTACTCACACCAATCAAAGGCGGGGATAATGGCTTTTACTTTTAATGCAAAAGAAACCAAAGTAGCTTTATTGTGCGGCGGAAAAAGCGGAGAACGTGAAATATCACTTGCTTCCGGAAATGGCGCAAAGGAAGCTTTACTTGAAGCAGGTTTTCAAGTTGAAATGATTGATCCTTCTAATAAACAAGACTTGATTAAACTTGTTGAAGAAGACTTTGATGTGGCTTTCCTTACTCTTCATGGTAAATATGGTGAAGACGGTACTGTTCAAGGAATGTTAGAGATTCTTGATATTCCTTATACTGGTCCTGGGGTATGGTCAAGCGCAACCGCAATTGATAAGCCTAAAGCAAAGGTGTATTACGAGAAAAATGGTATTTTGACACCAAAATCTTTGACTTTAACCTCACCTTTTGAAAAAAACTCAGATGAGATAGCTGAAGAAATTGGTGAACATTGTGTAGTAAAAGCTGCAACTGAAGGTAGTGCTTTAGGCGTTTATATTTGTCACAACAAAAAAGAGATAAATGACGCATTAAAAGCAGTGTTTGAAATTGATACACAAGCCTTAGTTGAAACTTTTATTTCTGGTGATGAATTTACCGTTGCTGTTTTAGGTAATGAAGAACCTCAAGCACTTCCCGTAATTCGTATTATTCCTGTTAATGAGTTTTATGATTTCGAATCAAAATATTCTACTGGTGGTTCTCAGCATATTTGTCCTGCGCCTTTATCAGAAGAATTAACCCAAAAGGCGAAAGATATTGCAATCAGTGCTCATAAAGCGCTTGAATGTACGGGTGTTTCAAGAACTGATCTTATTTTGGACGAAAAAGGGGATTTCTGGGCATTAGAAACTAACACCATCCCTGGAATGACTGCGACATCACTTCTTCCTGATGCGGCTCGTGCGGCAGGATATAATTTTTCTGAATTATGTTGTCAGTTGATTCAGTATGCGTTTGAAACACACGAAAAGCGTAAAGCGGAATAACAAATATCCTTACGTAAATAAGAAATTCAAGATTCCGCTTGTGTATACACCGAATGCAATTAAAGCAAACACAATAAAAAGGAATACATAACTAAGGAAATAACAGCCTTTATTTCCTTCACGTGCTTGGTTAACTAATATCTCAGTAGTGGTGCGTTCTTTTTTTACAAAAGCCTCGCCTTTTCCTAAAGTTGGATAAGGAACACGCCCTGAAGGAAGATAGTTACCGTTCTTAGAAACCAGTTCCTGTAAAGCTTTTTCTCCAAGATTTAAATCCGGACGAACACCGCTTGCAATTTTACGGCGAAGTTTTTCTAAGAAGTTCTTAAAAGCTTTTTCATATTGAGGGTCATAGGAAATTATTGCTACTTCACCCCAATAAATACCCTCTTCTTTTATTTGTGAATAAGCAACATACGAGAGAAGAGCAACAGTTTCTAGTCCTTTTGCGGTATTGAGATCTATTTGGTCGGCTGTTTCTTCGTCTAAAAGCCCCATTTTGATATCCCAAGCGTTAACAATCCATGTTTGACGCTCGCCGTTGGTGTAGATGTCTTTGATAGTGTAATAATCGCCCACAATGTTGTCGGGGCCCATAAATGCACCGGCTTCGTTTTTGTCAACAGTGGTGAATCGAGCATATTTCCCGAAATAGCCTATAGAAGCCATGTTTTCTCCTCAAAGTAATAATAAACATAACCACAATGTGGTGTATAAATGATAGTCTTACTAGTATGGATATTCAAAATAACACGCATAATCAAGAAAATACTAACGAAAACAAGAAGCTTAGTCTTCTGAATCAATATATTTTGGAAAATACTCCAAAACGAACGGTTGAGTTGTACAACTCTCTTTCAGAGTATGCTCAAACACACGACTTCGGCATACTTGATGAAGACATAGTTGTTCTTGATACTGAAACTACTGGTTTTTCGTTTAATCATGACCAATTAATTCAGATCGCGGCAGCACGTCTTGAAAAAGGCGAAATAATAGATTGGTACGTTACTTTCGTAAATCCAGGTAAGCCAATTCCTGATGAGATTATTCATCTGACACATATTACCGAAGAACAGGTAAAAGATGCACCAGGAACTGAAGAGGCAGTTCGGGGGTTGGTGGACTTTGTTGGATCTTCGCGGGTGGTTGCACACAATGTTGGATTTGACTATACCTTCTGCACTAAATATGAATCAGGAAAACCGCTCAAAGAGAATATCTGGATTGACTCGCTTGATTTAGCGCGTATTGTTTTGCCGCGCTTTAATTCCCATAGATTGCTTGATTTAGTACGTGCTTTTGGCGGACCTGAGTCTACGCATCGTGCTGATGATGACGTTGCTGCAACTTGCTTGGTCTATAGAATTTTACTTGCTGGTGCAGCAACAATGCCCCAAGAAGTTCTTCAATATATTGCTTCACTAGCTCCTATTTCAGAATGGAATACGGGGTATGTTTTTAAAGTTCTTGCAGAACAGTATGAACAAGCTAAAAGCGATAAACCGTATGTCTTCAATCTTCGAGACAACAGAAAGAAACGAATAGCAACGCTTTTTGAATCTTGTAGAAGAGACGCTTTTGAGCCTCTTTATGTTTTGGAAGATAATTCTAAAACCCCAGGTCAGAGCCAAGAAATTAACATTGAAGAAGAGATGTTAGGTAAAACAGATAAATTCTTCTCTATGCAGTTTCCTGGTGACGAAGAAATAATTGAAGCTTTTTCAGCAGATGGTTTAGTAGGTCGTTTGTATAAAGAGTACGAACCACGAGAAGAGCAAAAAGAAATGTCTTTAGCTATTAATCGTGCCCTTCGTTCAGGTAAAAATTTAGCAATTGAGGCAGGAACTGGTGTAGGAAAATCTATGGCCTACTTAGTTCCGTTAGCCCTTTTAGCGAAAAAGAACAACATTACCGTTGGTGTTGCAACAAAAACAAATGCGCTCCTTGATCAGCTTCTCAATAAAGAACTACCTTTATTAGAAAGCGCTCTCGATATTTCATACACATCTTTAAAAGGATTTACTCACTATCTTTGTAATAGAAAAGTTGAACAACTTATCAATGAAGGTCCAAAGCGTCTTGCCTTAAAGTCCCGTGAAGTACATCAGGCGCCTTCGTTCGCCGCTTTAATTTCTTTTATCAACCAAACCGACTTCGATGATATTGACGGTCTCAAAATTGATTATGGCGCAGTTCCTCGCTGGTCAATTACTTCAAGAAGTACCGAATGTCTTAGAAGAAAATGCCCTTATTTTGGAAGAACTTGTTTTGTTCATGGTGCCCGTGAGCAAGCACAACGAAGTGATGTGGTAGTTACTAATCACAGTTTGCTCTTCTGGGATGTCCGACTTGAGGGAGGAATTCTTCCTCCTATTAGATATTGGGCAGTTGATGAGGCTCATGGTGCTGAGCAAGAAGCACGCCAGGCTTTCTCGCTTGAATTAGCCAGCGGCGCTCTTGATAGCTTGATTAAGCGAGTATCAAGCGACTCCGCTCGTCAAAATGTACTGTTAAGAGCAGAGCGTTGTGGTGATGTTGTTGATGAAGGGCAAGCGCTCTTCTCGGTTTTGGTTGCAAAAGCCCATACCGCAGCGGGTGCTTTTGCGATTGCAGCAAGAGAATACACTTTACGGGTAAAAGATTTGCTCTATTTTGCCCCGCATCAAAAATCAAAAGGATATGAGTACTTTGATTTATGGCTGAATGACGATATTCGTCATTCCGAGCATTTTAGAGGGGTTGCTCAGTGTGCTCGCAGCATGCAGGAAACCTTAGAAAAGCTTATTGCATGCATGAGAGATATTGTTGTGTTTTATGAATCAGCTGAAATTTCTTCGGCAGCACAACGTGAAATTGCATTAGTAACGCTTGAATTACGAGAACTGTACGAAGCAGTTGAGCAGGTATTTATTGCCCAATCGAGCAATAATGTGTACTCGGTGCGCATGAATAAAACTAAAGACATGTTAAACGAAGTGTTTACCGTGCAACCTCTTGATGTGGGTTCAAGTTTAAACGAAACACTGTATCAGGAAACAAATAGCGTGATATATACCTCTGCTACTTTGGCGGTTGATAACCGCTTCGACTCGTTTGAAAGAGGAGTTGGTCTAAATCAGAGCGAACATTCTCAAGGAACGGTTTTGCAGGTGGAATCAAGCTATGACTTCAATAACCATATGAGAGTATTTGTTCCAAGTGATATCCCAGAACCAAATACTCCGGAGTTTTTGCCTACCTTACAACAGTTCTTAATTGACCTCCATAAAGCACAAAATGGCTCTCTTCTTACTCTTTTTACTAATAGAAAAGAGATGGAGACTTCATATGAAGTAGTTAATACTGCATTAAAGACTGAAGAACTGCGTCTTGTCTGCCAAAAATGGGGTGTTTCAGTTAAAGGGCTCAGAGATGATTTCTTGAAAGACGAAAAACTGAGTCTCTTTGCGCTTAAGAGCTTCTGGGAAGGTTTTGATGCGCCAGGCTCAACACTGCGTGGTGTTGTGGTGACCAAGCTGCCATTTGGCTTACCAACCGATCCTCTTTCTTGCGAACGAGCAACACGTGATGATCGTGCGTGGGCAAATTATTCCCTTCCTTCTGCAGTTATTGAGGTAAAACAGGCGGTTGGTAGATTGATTCGTACCTCAACAGACGAAGGAATTGTTGTCTTAACTGATCACCGTTTAATTTCGAAATATTATGGTAAAAAGTTTCTCAATTCCCTTCCAAGCAGAAATATCGCTATTATGCCAATGGCTGATATTATTGCCGCTGTTGAAGATTTATACCAGGAGAGACTTCGTTAATGATGCGAAATAATAAAGAACCTAGACAGATGAAGTCTGGAGAACAGAAGTCTTTTCATTTGGTTGAGTTTTCTAAAGGAAAACCTCACGAGATTTCTTTTGACGTATTAGATAATCTTTCAGCTGGTAATCAAAAAAAGAAAAGCTTTTTAGAAAGGCTTTTGTCTCGTAATAAAGGAAGTGCTGAAACCTTAGCTCCGGAGGATTTTGCTTACCTAAGTTCCGTTCAGAATCAGTCTAGCGAAACGCCTGATCCAACAAAAGGTTTCACGAAAAACCAAGAGGGTTCTTTAGCACAACAAAACAATCAAAACCTACACAATACCCGCGGTTTTCGAAAGGCAAAAGCCGAAGAGCGAGCAAAACACCATTCGGATTCGCAAGTACTAACTACAAATTACATGTTTACGAGCGATTCGGTTAATGAAGTGAATCGCCGAAAAACACATCGTAGGGCTATTGGAATTGGTAGCGTTATAGTAATTATTGCAATATGTGTTGGCATTTTTGGTGTAGGTGGAAAATTCTTATATGAGAAGCATCTGGAAGAAATGTCCAACATTGAGCTGCTTCAAGCTGGTTTAAAAGAAGTTGAATCGGCTGATGCAACCATTGTCTCTATTGATGAATTTTTTTCAACTCCATACAACGACTCAACAGTAGAACAAGCACAGGCTCTTCTTAAAGAAATACCTGAGGCTCGAAACCATCTCTCTACTGCAAAAACATACACTCAAAAAGCAAATGAGGGGCTTGGAGGTTCTTCTGAGGATAAACAAGCATCAGAGTATGCTCTAAATTCGATTGCTTCACGTGAAACACTTCTTGATGTCTCGGAGAAGAGAGTAAAGAAAGACCTGGATACAAAAGAAACGCTTGATGGATTAAAACAGGCGGAAGAACTGATTAAACAAGCTGAAGAAATGTTGAAGCAAAGCGCGCAAGTGGTTTCTAATACCTCTGAGGAAACAGTAGCGAAATCAACCGAGCTTACCACCGAAGCAAAAGCTCTCTTTGAGCAAGCGCGTCCTTATTGTCAAAAAGCGGTAGATGTTTTCGGTCAAGATGCAGTTGGGGTATATACTTCGTATGTAGATAAACGAATTGCGGCTTGTGATGCCGCGCTTTCTTCCAATGAGTATATTCTTTTGCAAGATAGAGCTACCGCTGAAGCTTATAACGATCAATACAACGCGCTAGATAAGGAAGTTGCAGAGCTGGCAAAAACATTTGAACAATCGTTTTATCAGCCAATATACGATCAATATGAACTTGTAATGTCTGATTTAAAGAGCCAATACGAGGCGCTCAGAAGCGAAATAGCAGCTAACGATGCTCATTTACGTGCCTATTTAGGAACGGAATCGTAAAAAACAATAGTAAAACCGTGGTTATTCTTGAATATTTTGAAAGAGTAGGCTAAAACCCCTATACTGACTATAACTGTAAAATTTGGTGAGGTCTGCAATTTTGTAGAAGGGGCTACCAGAATGGCCGAACATAACGAAACAATTGAATATCTTTGCAATGAGGTTGGCGCTCGTCCAACAGGCACAGAAGAAGAGCAGCTTGCTGCTCTTTATATCGCTGAAAAACTTCGCGAAAAAACGGGACTAAAAGCGATTGTGGAAGACTTTAACTGTCTATCGAATCCCGCAATCATAAAAATCATTTGCTTTGGTTTAGGTATTGTTGCGGCAATTCTATCTATTGCACTTCCTTCTCTTTGTTTTGTATGGGCAATTCTTTCCATTCTTGCAACCCTTATTTATGTATTAGAAGGTAAAGGAAAAAATATCCTTTCTCGTTTCTTTAAAAGCGGCATTAGTCAAAATGTTGTAGTTAAATACGAGCCAGAAGGTAATACACCTGCTCGTCGCAAGATTGTATTAGTTGCAAATTACGATAGCGGTAAAGACTATTGTGGTTCAAAGAAAAGTTTCTTTATTGATCATGCAGTTCAAATTCAATGGGCTTGCTTGGGTGGATTAGCTGTTTCTGCTCTCTTTCTTCTTATCCATGCATTGTTCTTTGCCAGCACTACCGGAATAGTGGTTGGTGTATTTAATTTCTTTGCAGTTCTTTGCATTGTTCCCATGGCTTTACCATTGGTGGGCGTGTTCCTTGAACAGCGTGCCCCTTATTCTCAAGGTGCAAACAATAATGCATCGTCTGTTAGTGTGTTGATTGATCTTGCTCAAGCTGTTTCTGAAGGAGCGTTAGCCGGCGAAGAGGCTGAAGAAGTTGAAATTCTTGGAGAAGAAGAAGCTCGAAAAGCAGGAGTAATTCCTCAAGGAGCTAAAATTGAGTATGAAACGCAGTCTCATCGTAATGTGACCCCTGAAGAATCTTTGGCAGCAGCAAAAGCAGCTATTGCTGCAATGACCGGAAAGCCTGTTGCTGACAAAGTACCTTTTACTGATATCACTAACCATTTAGTACACGGTGATGGTTTTGACGAATATAACCAGCCGGTAGATGTTCACTTTGAAGTTTCCGATGAACCTGCGGAAATTCATCGTCAGAACTATTTCGGCGAAGCAGATTATGCTCAAGTTGCAGCTGAGCAAGAGCGTTTCTTTGCCCCTTCGCAGCGCCGTGTCATTATTGCTTCCGAAGATGCGGAAGGCGTTGGAGAGAAAACATATCAGCAAGGAGAGGTATATCAGCAAGGAGATACTTCTTTTGAGGAAGCAAGCAGGGCAAGCCAGCACACTGAAGGAAATTCCGAGCAAGGTTTAGAGGCTCAAGGTCAAGCTCCTGTTGAGGGAGTTTATGATGGCTCTTTGGAATCTTTGGACGCTACCCAAGAGAACAATCAAAATAACTATATGAGGAGCAATCCTGCTGAGTTGATTCAAGGCACAGGGGAAGTGATTTCTTCCGTTGCTGCTCCTCAGGACGAGTCTATTCCTGCTTGGGCACGTTCTGCTCAAGCAAAAGCACGCGCAAATCGTCCTGACTTAGCAAATGTTAAGCCAAATGTAAGTCGCTCAAGGTTTGCTGATACAGTAGCTGCTCAAATATCCGATGCTGCACTAGAGTCCAACAAAACCAATCCGTTTAGGGTAGTGACCCCTCAAACTGAACTTCAGCAACGAGTTGAAGAACTTCGCGAAGATCTTGAAAATGCTGCCGCTGCTGCTGAATATAATGGGGCAGCACGCGTTGACGCGCTGGAAATGCAGGAAGGCATGAAAGCTTCCTCATCAAAAGTACCGCAAGAAGCGCAGTCTGAGATTCAAGAGGATGTACAGCCAGTTCAGGTAGAAGCAAAGAGTGCTCAAAGTGATATACAGCAAACTCTTCGTCAAGCATCTCAAGAAGAACCAAGTCTTGAGCAAGAAGCACATACCGGTTTTGATTCGAATACGGTAACCGAAGAACCTCAAGTTCAACACGAATCAATTGTTCAAGTAGGTACTGATGATGCGTCTGAGGATGCTGTTGCTCACTGCGAGGGAGGCGCTCAGGTAGCTACTCAAAAACCTGCTATGAATATTCCTTCAATTACCACTGAAATTAACGAGCAGGATACCCAACCGTTTGATGAGGTAACAAGTCAGACACTCGAAGAATATTCTGCCGAAGATTCTTCGTTTGAGGAAGATATGGCTGTTCAAACCGATGAGCAGATACATGATACGGTTCAAGAAATGCTTCGTCCTACACGCCAGCGTGGTGATAAGCCAGTGCGCCGTCAGAGTGTTCGTTCAGAAGAGGCTGCTGGTATTGGCGGTATTGCAACTAAAGCATCTTCTCTCTTCTCGGGCCTCGGTGGTTCATTAAAGAAAAAAGCGTCTTCATTAAGCTTTGGTAAAAAAGCCCAGGAAGATTTTGAGCCTGAGGTGTTCGAAGAAGACCAGTATAATCAACCAATTCAACAGGAAGAAACGAAACCTCAAGTTGTTTCTCTCCACAACTCTAAAGCAAGTCAAATTCCAGCTGGTGGTCCAGTAGTAGATTTGGAAGAAGAGCTTATTGAGGAAGAAGAAAGCTTGGGCGCTACTTCATCCTTTGCCCCTATGGACGTTTCTGCCTTCTTAAATGATGTTCAAGATGATGAATTCGATGAGTACAACGAATACGTTCAAGATGATGACCATAACGAGTACAACGAATACTACGATGATAATCAGGATTCAGAAGGCGTTCTTGAAGAAATTGATATTCAAGAAGAAGTAGCACGAAAAATTGCAGCAGCAGAAACCAATCCGGTAAGCGTTGAAGATATTACGCGTGCAGTTAAAGAAGAAATGGATGCCGAGCGTCATCAAAGAGTAGTAAATCAGGCAGTTCAGATTGCACAAGCTTCGGTTCTTAATCTCCCTTCAATTACGGGCTCTTTTACTGCCGTTAAGACCGATGCTTCTGCTCCAGGCGCCTTGGTATCAAGCATGATTCCTCGAATTATGAGTGATGGAACTCCTGATCCAGAAGGCGTAACAGCTGTTTCTCAGTTCAATAACGGTGTTGTGGCTAAAGAAACAAACAAGAGTGAAGCTCCTCTTCCTCAAGAAGTAAATAAGCAAGAAATGCCTCCATCGTATCAAGAGGAAGAGTTTGTTCCTTTTGGCGAAGGTGATTTCCCAACCCCAACGGTTGAAGAACCTAAGAAAGGATTCTTCTCTCGCTTCAAACGTAACAAGAAGAAGGAAGAAGACATGGGCGTTGCTCAGTGGGTTGGTGTTGATGAAACCTATGTTGCTCAAGAAGTTGGAAAGCAGCGTGGCGGCTGGGAGAGCTTCCAGCAAAACACAGAGGATGACTTAGGCAAGACTAAGCCAGGATTTGCGCCAATAGATTATCAGCAAGTAGATTCTCAGCCAGGACCTAACGCTGGACAAGTTCAGCAGTCTGATGATGGTTTTGTGCCAGTTGATTTTTCAAGCAGTTCGTTTAAGAACCCACGAGACTGGAATGGTGGCGGTTTGTCTCTTGATCGCTTGAAAGAAATGAAAAATAATTCAGTAAATCGTTTATCAAAGAAAAATGAGGGTAATCAGGAGCATCAATCCTCACGCCAGCAATCTACCCGTCAGCCAAGGCGTTCTTCGTCTCGTAGGCCAAACACAAACTCTGAATTTGCTCAGGTAGCGAGTGTTGAAATGCCAGAATACAACGAAGAGATGGAGCAGATTTATCGCTTCAAAAATGGTGGCATTGACGCTGAAATTTGGTTTGTAGCGCTTGGATCTACTATTCCAAATAACGAAGGCATGAAAGCATTCTTGGATGCTCATGCGTCCGAATTAAAGGGTGCAACCATTATTAATCTGGAAGCGTTAGGTGCTGGTAGCTTGTCCTTTATTCAGCATGAAGGACGTTATAAGGGGGTAAACGCCACTTCACGATTTAAGCGTTTCCTTCGCCAAGCAAGCGAAATCTCTGGTATCTCTTTCTCAACAGGAAAGTTGGAAGGCTTTGATACGCCAGCAACTGAAGCGATAAAGCGTGGATACCAGGCTGCTAGTTTGGTAGGCATGAAGGGTGGCAAAAAGGCACTTCTTTCAAGTGCGGATGATGTTGTGGAAAATCTTGATGAAAGAACAATAAAAGATAACACTAATTTCATCTTGGGTCTTTTGAAAAGCCTTTAACCAGAAATAGCGGATAAAGGTAGCAAATCCCCTGATAATTGTTAGAATAGTAAATCGGTCTTGTAAGGCTGCTATATTTACGCAGAGTGACAAATTGAAACGAGGTTATTATGGCAGAAGCTGTACAGCAGGGTTATTGTGTAAAGTGCAAAGAAAAGGTTGAGATGATTGACCCTAAGGAAAGCATTACCAAGAATAATCGCTACATCTACAAAGGACAGTGCCCTAAGTGCGGTACCACTGTATGTCGTATGGGTGGCGTTGCAAATAAGTAAGCCCCGTGTGGCATATGTATGTAGGTAAGGATCAAATCCATTACTTCATGCTCATTTCGGAACCTCGCAATGCGGGGTTCTTTTTTTTGCGTAAAAGACCTTTCGAACTTCTAGGGTATACTGATTGAGTTTAGTAATAATTTGACTCAGAGAACTCTCTGAGAAAAACGCGATCTTATACTTTGAAGAAGGGTTTTCTATGGCAAATCGCAGTCTTGCTGCTTCTCATGAAGACTTAACAATTTTAGTAACGGGTGGTGCTGGTTTTATTGGCAGCCACACCTGTGTCGAGTTGCTCAATCAGGGATATCGAATTGTAGTTGTTGATGATCTTTCGAACTCTAATTACGAAGCGCTAAAACGAGTAAAAGAAATTACCTCAGCTGAAGATGAGCGCATTGTGTTCTATCAGTGCAGCATTCTTGATAGAGACTATTTAGAAACCATTTTCTCAACTCATGAAATTGATGCCATTATTCATTTCGCTGGTTTTAAAGCAGTAGGTGAAAGCACGCAAAAACCTCTTGAGTATTACTGGAACAATGTTGCGGGCTCTTTGGTTTTGTTTGATGTGGCTCGTAAGCATAGTGTAAAGAATGTCATTTTCAGCTCAAGCGCAACCGTATATGGAGATCCAGAGTTTATTCCTATTACCGAAGATTGTCCACTTCATGAGTGTACAAACCCTTATGGCGAGACAAAAGCAATGCTTGAACGTATCTTAACTGACTTCTATAAAGCCGATCCTGAATGGAACATTGTTCTCCTTCGCTACTTTAATCCTATTGGTGCTCATGAGTCGGGTCGTATTGGCGAAGATCCAAAAGGTATTCCAAACAACTTGCTTCCGTATGTAGCTCAAGTTGCAACGGGCAAGCTTGAGTGTATTAACGTGTTTGGCAATGATTATCCAACACCTGATGGTACGGGCGTGCGTGACTATATTCATGTGGTTGATTTGGCACGTGGTCATGTTCAGGCACTTGAATGGATGGGCGGAAAAGTTGGTACCGGCGCCGCAATTGGCATTGGTAGTTATCAGGGAGAACCACAAAAGGACGGTACTCGTGCCGGCGTTGGTATCTTTAATTTAGGAACAGGAAAAGGCACTAGTGTTCTTGAAGTGATTCATGCATTTGAGAAGGCTTGCGGAAAAACTCTACCGTATGTTATTCAAGCAAGACGTCCTGGTGATATTGCAGAAAACTATGCAGCTTGCAATAAAGCTAAAGAGGAACTTGGTTGGGTTGCTGAATACGATGTGGATCGTATGTGCCAGGATGCATGGCGTTGGCAGAGCAACAATCCAAATGGATATGAAGGATAAAGCAAGCGAATACTTTGTTGCTAACTTCGCCCAGAAACTTTTAGAGGCTTGGTAGTGTTTTTAGTAGCTGCCAAGCCTTTTGCTTTTCTTCCTTGTCAAAAAGACTACGCGAAATGTCTACAAATCCTCTAAAAGGTCTATTTAACAAGGAGGTCTTAGTCTCAAGAGCAATAGAGCACTGATAAGCAGTTGCTAGATAAGATGCAGACGTTTGATCGCAGCACACCAAGCAAAGCGGATCGAGAGTTTCGATAATGATAAGAAGCTCCTTTTCTTGTAATGAAGGGTATGAAGCTAAGCGCTCGGGGCAATCTTTGTTTTGAAAGGTATGGGTGTTTTCAGCAGGCAAAAGGGAACTCTTGGTAGTACTAAAGTGCTCTTCGTAAGGCTTCAGTGAGGATTTTGCATATAATAGCTCGGCATCATCAGGCGCGGGACGCATTTCAGTAGGAATTTGTGAGGGTGCTATGGTGATAAAACAAAGTGAATTGCTATAGCCTAATCGGTTGGCAACGCTGAGAAAAGCCGACCGCGTTTCAAGAGATACTTCTTCAAAAGAAACCACACAGAACAGTGCTGAGGAGGATCCTTGGAGATAGGCGCTATAGGCATTCCATAATTGAATACGGTTGATATCGTAAAGGGAAGTGCTTTGAGAAGCCATAAAATACTCCAATTGGTATTGCTTGAGAAGCGTTTCTTTTTCAAAGGTAGTAGTGTTACATTTTAATAGGTATTTGTTACCGCTGGTATATTTTCCAATTAATATTATCCAATGACACCTATATTAAGACTATCTTCGAAACTCAACAGAAATGAGGCAACTATGTGTACTAACGGAATCAATGTCGGACAGTTTGAAAAGATGCTTGATCAAATTGACGACCATATTAAGCTTGAGCGTCGTTGGGTTCACAACTTAGGTCATGATGCAGAAGACGCGGGCTATGAAACCGTTGGAGCAAAGCTTCATGAAGCAATGCACGCTCTTGATGCGGTACGTGCAATGATTGACGATGCAAAAGATGCTCTTGAGGATGACGCAGCCGCTGCAAGCGGAGTTACCGTTAACCTTATTTAGCAATAAGAGAGAAAAGCATGAAAAACGATCTTATGCGTTTTTCGGTAGCAATGCCGGAAGATCTGTTAATAAAATTTGACCGTTTAGTTGCTCGTCGTGGTTTAGCTAAAAATCGCAGTGAAGTAGTGCGTGATCTTGTTCGTGAAGCCTTGGTTGAAGACGAATGCGCTACTCCAGGTCGTATTGTTATGGGCACTCTTACTATTGTGTACAACCATCACGCAACAGATTTACAAGAGAAGCTCCATCATATCCAGCATCACTATTTGGATATGGTTATTACTTCAGTACATGTACATGTTGATGTTAATAATTGCCTCGAAGTCATTATTTTAAAAGGCGAAACAGGCCAAGTGCAAGATGTGGGCAACCTTATCTTGGGCACGAAAGGTGTTAAAACGGGCCGTTTGGTAATGACAACTACTGGTGAATTTATATAAGACAGAAAGCAAGAGTAAAGAATGGACGAAACAGTACTCCTTGGTCATGGTAGCGGCGGTACTATGATGAAACGTATCATTGACCAAGTATTTTACGAGGCGTATGGAAGTGATGAGCTTCTTACGGGAGATGATGCGGCAACCTTGCCTCTTCCAGCAGAAGGCAAGTTGGCTTTTTCTACCGATAGCTTTGTAGTTACTCCCCACTTTTTTCCTGGTGGCGATATTGGAAAATTAGCAGTTTGCGGAACGGTAAACGATGTAGCTACTTCAGGTGCTATCCCTCAGTATTTAAGCTGTGGCTTTATTTTGGAAGAAGGTTTTCCTATTGAAGACCTGAAAAAAATCTGTGCATCTATGGCAGAAATGGCAAAAGAAGCTGGAGTAAAAATTGTTACGGGTGATACAAAAGTAGTAAACCGTGGTCATGGTGATGGAGTATTTATTAATACCAGTGGTGTTGGATATATTCCAAAGGGAGTATCTCTTAGTGGTGCAAGCTGTAAGCCGGGAGACAAAATTCTTCTTACGGGCACGCTTGGTGATCACGGCATCACTATTATGAGCTGTCGCGAGGAACTGAGTTTTTCCGCAGACTTAAAAACTGATGCAGCACCGCTTAATCATCTAATCCAGGAAGTGCTTGCCGTAGCTCCTAATACTCGTTGTTTCCGCGATCCAACTCGTGGAGGTCTTGCTTCAACGTTAAATGAGCTTGCCAGTCAGTCTCAAGTTGACTTTGAAGTAGAGGAAGAGAGCATTCCGGTAAAAGATGCAGTATATGGTGCGTGCGAAATGCTGGGCTACGATGTGTATCAGGTAGCAAACGAAGGAAAGATGGTTTGCGTTGTTCCTGCTGATCAGGCACAAGCAGCGTTAGAGGCTATGAAGGCCAATAAATATGGCATAGACGCTGCCATTATTGGTGAGGTTATAGAAAAACCCGAAAACCGTGAACCACGCGTATCTATTCGTACAGGATTTGGTGCATTGCGCATTATGGATATGCTTGTTGGTCAGCAGCTTCCTCGCATTTGCTAACCAATAAAGCGGACATTCGTCTACGATTGTACTTGTTGGTCAACAGCTTCCTTATATTTACTTTCGGGATTTGTTGGCAAGTGCTCTTTTGCTTAACGAAGGCGAAAGATGGTTTTGAAAGCCGTTTGGTAAAAGGGACAAAATTTTGTTTTTGTTGTGATAGTAGGGAAGGCAAAAACCACTCTTTAGCCTAAAAGAGTGGAGATTGTTATCACTTGACGAAAAAAATACCGTTTCATACTTGCAAACTAGGTAAGTCGTGATATTTTCCCTAAGAGTATTAACCAGACAGGAAAAGGCAAGGTTAGAATATGGCACGTCCTATTATTGAAACTGATGAATGCATTGGTTGTGGTATTTGCGTAGACGCATGTCAACAGGGCGCTATTGAAGTTGTTGACGGTGTTCTCGAGGTAACCAACGAAGAGGCTTGCATTGCTTGCGGAGACTGTGTTGAAGAGTGCCCAATGGGTGCAATTGTTGAGATTGCTGAAGACTAATTAACCTGTTTCACGCAAAACGGTAAAGCACTAAGTATGTAAGAGCTCCGAAAGGGGCTCTTTTTTTATGGTGAGGGAGACATGTTAGGTTTCAACAGACCTACAAATTCTTTCGAATTAAATAAACCCCTCTTCTGACCTGGGAAAATTCAGTACTCACAAAATCTCAACATTTATAAATAAGGAAACTTGACAATAGGGGACTTAGATTTTATTATAGTACCCGTCAAGATTATATAGAAAAGACTTATAGATTATCGTTTGTGGTAACAACAGAGAAGCTCGCAACGCGGGCAAAGCTGAAAGGAAATAGATTATGGCAAAGATTATCGGTATTGACCTTGGTACAACCAACTCTGCTATGGCAATCATGGAAGGCAGTGAGCCAGAAATTTTGGTTAACGCTGAAGGTGACCGCACTACCCCATCAGTTGTAGGTTTCGAAAAAACAGGTGAGCGTATTGTTGGTAAAGCTGCAAAGAATAAGGCAGTAACCAATCCTGAGAATACCGTAGCTTCGGTAAAGCGCTTCATTGGCCGTTCTTTTGCTGAGACTGGTGAAGAGCAGAAAACCGTTTCTTACAAAGTAAAGTCTGGCAATGGCGGTCGTGCTGTTGTTGATATTGAAGGCAAGGACTTCATGCCAGAGGAAGTATCTGCAATGGTTCTCCAGAAGATCAAGTCAGATGCTGAAAAACGTGTTGGCGAACCTATCACTCAGGCAGTTATCACCGTTCCTGCATACTTTAATGACGCACAGCGTCAGGCAACTAAGGATGCAGGCAAGATTGCTGGTCTTGAAGTAATGCGTATTATCAACGAGCCAACTGCTGCTGCTTTGGCTTACGGTCTTGATAAAACTAACAAGGATCAGAAAGTTCTCGTATTCGACCTTGGCGGCGGTACGTTTGACGTATCTGTTCTTGAGCTTGGTGACGGTGTATTCGAAGTAGAATCCACTGCAGGCGACAACCACCTTGGTGGTGATGACTGGGATCAGCGCATTATTGACTGGTTGGCAGATAAGTTCAAGGCTGATAACTCAATTGATCTTCGTGCAGACAAGATGGCTCTCCAGCGTTTGAAGGAAGCTGCAGAAAAGGCAAAGATGGAGCTCTCCTCCACCACTCAGGCAAATATCAACTTGCCATTCATTTCTGCAGGCGCGGCAGGTCCTCTTCACTTGGACTACACTTTGACTCGTGCAGAGTTTGAGCGTATCACCAAGGACTTGCTCGATCGTTGTAAGAAACCAGTACAGCAGGCTTTGAGTGATGCTGGTTTGAAGGCTGGAGACGTTGATGAAGTAATCTTGGTTGGCGGCTCTACTCGTATGCCAGCTGTTCAGGAATTGGTAAAGACCATTACTGGCAAACAGCCTAACATGTCAGTAAATCCTGACGAAGTAGTTGCAATGGGTGCTGCTGTTCAGGGTGGTGTTCTTGCTGGTGATGTTGACGGCATCGTTCTCTTGGACGTAACTCCACTTTCTTTGGGTGTTGAAACCATGGGTGGCGTAATGACCAAGATGATTAACCGCAACACGGCAATTCCTACTCGCAAGACCGAGATTTACTCTACCGCAGCTGACAATCAGACTTCTGTTGAGATTCATGTTCTTCAGGGTGAGCGCGAAATGGCAGCAGGTAACAAGACTCTTGGCAAGTTCCAGCTCACGGGCATCCCTGCAGCACGTCGTGGCGTTCCACAGATTGAGGTTACGTTCGATATTGACTCTAATGGCATTGTTAACGTATCCGCTAAGGATCTTGGCACCGGAAAGCAGCAGGAAATCACCATCTCTGGTTCTACTGCATTAACTGATGACGAAGTAGAGCGCATGGTTAAGGATGCGGAACTCCATGCTGAGGAAGACCGCGTTCGCAAAGAAGAAGTTGAAATTCGCAACAACTGTGACTCTTTGGTAAATGCAACCAATGCAACTCTTGAAGAGCTTGGCGATAAGGTTCCAGCTGACACTAAGCAGCAGGCTGAAGATGCAATTGCTCAGGCAAAGACTGCTCTTGAAGGCGAAGACATTGAAGCAATTAAGGCAGCAACCGAGGCATTGCAGCAGGCTGGTTACAAGATGGCAGAAATTGCTTACAGCTCTGCAGAAGCAGCTGGTGCACAGCCAGGTGCTGACGCTCCTGCTAACGATGATACTATCGAAGCAGACTTCGAAGTTGTTGATGACGAAAAGAAAGACAACTAATCATGGCTGCCGAAGAGAAGGTACAGCAAAACACAGCGCAGGCTTCGGAAGAAGCCTGCGAGGTTGAAGCAGAAGTACTCGATCCAGAAACCACTGAAGAAGTATCTGAGGAAACTGAAGAGACTGAAGCTAAAGAGAGCGCTGAAGAAACTGCTGAAGAGCAGATTGAGGCAGCAAAACGCTTGGCTGCAGACTGGCAGGATAAATACCTTCGTCTTCATGCTGAATGGGACACCTACCGTCGTCGCATGAACGAGCAGCGTGAAGAAGAAAAACTTCGCGCTTGTGAGAAGGTAATTGAGAACCTTATTCCAGTAATGGATGACTTTGAGCGCACTATTGATTACGCAGAAACTAACGGCGAAAACGGCTTACTTGAGGGTGTTAAAGCTGTTTACAACAAGCTCGGTAGCGTATTCAAAAAAGAAGGCGTTGAAGTAATCAATCCTAAGGGTGAGGCGCTTAATCCTCTTGAGGCTCAGGCAGTTGCAACTGTTCCTGACGCAACAGTTCCCGACGAAACCGTTGCTGAGGTATATCAAAAGGGATACCGCATGGGCACGAAGGTTATTCGCAGTGCAATGGTTACCGTAACTACCGGCGGTCCTCGTCGAGAAGTTGAAACTGAAGAGTAGTGAAGTCTCAACACAGTAAGGAAGTGAAGTAGCAGGCGAGCCAATATAGCGGTTCGCCTGTTTTGTAAGAACTCTTTTTTTGAAAAGGAGGTGGAACGAATGGCTTCCACACCAGACTATTACAAGACGCTAGGCGTTCCACGTGACGCAGACGCTGCAACCATCAAAAAGGCATACCGTAAGCTTGCCAGAGAAAACCATCCTGATGCAGGCGGCGATGAAGAAAAATTCAAGGACATTAACGAGGCTTACGAAGTTCTGAGTGACGAAAAGAAACGAAGTCTCTATGACCAGTATGGAACCGCAAACGAAAGCCAGATTCCTCATGGATGGGCAGGCGGAAATCCATTTGGACAAGGCGGAGGAAATCCTTTCGAAGGCTTTGGCGGCTGGTCCGACATTTTGGAAAGCATGCGTCGTGGAGAAGGTGCTTTTGGTACGGAATGGAATTTTGCAGGACAACAACCTCGTCCTCAAAAAGGCCAAGATAAAACCGTAAGCATGACCATTTCTTTTGATGAGGCATTTTTTGGTTGCGAAAAGAAAGTAAAAATTCGCACTCCTCAAAGCAGCCAAAAGGAAGAATTAACTATCAAGATTCCTGAAGGCGCAATTGAAGGTGGCCGCGTTCGTATTAAAGGAAAAGGCGGAGCGGGTGTTAATGGCGGTCCGGCAGGAGATTTGTTGGTAACCATAAAAATTGACAAACATCCTCTGTACTCTCGCGACAAAGCAGACGTACTGATGGATCTACCCGTAACGTATCCAGAAGCAGTGCTTGGCGCACAGATAATTGTTCCTCTTCCTGATGGTTCAAAGGTTCGTATGAAGGTTCCTGCAGGAACGCAAAATGATGCCGTGTTGATCCTGAAGGGAAAAGGAGCCAAGAAATTAGGAAAAAATGCTTCAGGTTATGGCGATTTTAAGCTCACCATAAAAGTGGTTGTTCCTAAAGAACTTTCCGATGAAGCAAGAAATGCTCTTATTTCGTATCAAGAAGTAAGCAATGAAGAAGTGAGGACATGGTAATGAACGATCCAAATAGACCGCTCTATATGATTAGTGTTGCAGCGGAACTTGCAGGGGTTCATCCACAAACCCTGCGCATTTACGAACAGAAGGGTTTGGTTACTCCTCAGCGTACAAGCGGTAATACCCGTATGTACTCTCAGGCAGATATTGATCAAATCCAGCTTATTAATGAGCTTACGAGCGAAGGAATTAATATCGCAGGCGTTATTCGCATTCTTGATCTAAAAGGTCGTCTTGATGAGCGCGATAAAGAGCTCGATACCCTTCACAGGCGTGTTCGCAAATTGGCCGACCGTGTACATGAGTTGGAGACACGAGAGAGTGTTACCTCTCTTGTTCGCTCAAGCCAATCAACGGAACTGCGCCGCTTGTATTAAAGCAATAATAAGCAAATTAATTGCGAGCAAAAAAGTTATACGTAGAAGGCCAAAGAAGGAGGTCTACTATGAGATTTGATAAATTAGCACTTTCAGCACAAGAAGCATTTCAGGCAGCAATGGGTGTAGCAGGAGATAAAGAAGCAGGCTCGGTAGAACCAATCCACTTGCTTGATGCTTTGTTGTCTAAGGGTGAAAACAATATGAACGCCATTATTACCCGTATTGGCGCCGATTCTGCGGTAATTATGAATCAAGTTACCGAAGAGGAAGAGAAAATGCCTAAAGTAAAAAACGCAGGCTTTATGGGCATGGCTATTCCTTCCGATAATTTCGTAAAGACAATTGATAATGCGGTAAAGATTGCCGAAAAACTAGGTGACTCGTATGCAACAAGCGAGCATCTCCTTATTGCGCTTTCAGAAGATAAGGGCGCTGCGGGTAAAATTCTTAACAACAATGGCATTACGCGCTCAACTATCGAGCAAGCTTATGAAAGCTTGCGTGGTGACACGCGTGTAACCGACCAGACAAATAAGACCGAATTTGCTTCGCTTGAGCAGTATGGCTTAAACCTTACTCAGGCAGCACGTGAAGGAAAACTTGATCCTGTTATTGGTAGGTCTGAAGAGATTCGCCGCACTATTCAGGTTCTGTCTCGTCGTACCAAGAATAATCCAGTACTAATTGGTGAGCCTGGAACGGGCAAAACAGCAATTGTTGAAGGTCTTGCTCAGCGAATTGTTGCAGGAGATGTCCCATCAAGCTTGAAAGATCGCGAGCTTATTGCTCTCGACTTACCTGCAATGCTTGCAGGAGCAAAGTATCGAGGCGAGTTTGAGGATAGGCTAAAGTCGGTTTTGCGTGAAGTGAAAGAATCCGATGGTCAGATTATTCTCTTTATTGATGAGCTTCATACTATTGTTGGCGCAGGTTCTTCGGGAGATAACTCGATGGATGCGGGTAATATGCTTAAACCTGCTTTGGCGCGTGGCGAGCTTCATGCAATTGGTGCAACTACTCTTGATGAATATCATAAATATATCGAAAAGGATGCGGCTCTTGAGCGAAGGTTCCAAACCGTTCTTGTTGGCGAACCAAGCGTTGAGGAAACCATCACCATTCTTCGTGGCTTAAAAGAAAAGTACGAGATTCATCATGGTGTACGCATTGCTGACTCTGCGCTTGTTGCGGCTGCTCAGTTGTCTGACCGGTATATTTCTGATCGTTTCTTGCCAGACAAGGCAATTGACTTGATGGATGAAGCAGCAAGTAGATTGCGTATTGAAATTGACAGCATGCCAGAAGAAATTGACATTGCAGAGCGTCGTTTAACTCAGATGCAAATTGAAGAGCAGGCTCTCATGAAGGAAACTGACGAGCCAAGCCGCAAGCGCTTAGAAGCTCTTCGCCAGGAAATTGCTTCTGCTCGTGATGCTCTAGATGTTCAGAAAGCAGCATGGCATAACGAGAAAGACGTAATTGTTGACGTTCAGTCTATCAAGTCTGAAATTGAAGCAGCTCAGCTTGAGGAAGATATTGCTACGCGTAATGGAGACCTGGCTCGTGCCTCAGAGCTTCGTTATGGCACTATTCCTGAGTTGCAAGCACGTTTGGTTGAGGCAGAAAAAACTTTGGAACTTCGTCAAAATGAAGGAGCAATTCTGAAAGAGGAGGTATCCGAGGAAGAGATTGCTGAAGTGGTATCTTCTTGGACGGGTATCCCAGTAACCAAGATGATGCAGGGAGAAATGGCCAAACTTGTTGATTTGGAAGAGAAGCTCCATGAGCGTGTTATTGGTCAAGACAAAGCTGTCTCTGCTGTTGCGGGAGCAATCCGTAGGTCGCGCGCAGGTCTGGCAGACCCAGACAAGCCAATTGGTAGTTTCTTGTTCTTGGGTCCAACAGGCGTTGGTAAGACTGAGCTTGCCAAAGCGTTGGCTGAGTATTTGTTCGACAGCGAACGTGCAATGGTTCGTATTGACATGAGTGAATATATGGAGAAGTTCTCGGTTCAGCGTTTAATCGGTGCCCCTCCAGGATACGTTGGTTACGACGAAGGCGGTCAGCTTACCGAGGCAGTTCGTCGTAGGCCTTATAGCGTAATTTTGTTGGACGAAATTGAGAAAGCACATCCTGATGTTTTCAATATCTTGCTCCAGGTGCTTGATGACGGTAGGTTAACTGATGGTCAGGGTCGCGTTGTAAGTTTCAAAAATGCCATCATTATTATGACAAGCAATGTTGGTTCTGAAAGCATTCGCGAATTTGGCCAGAAGAAACTTAAAAAGAATAAAGCTCAAACAATGCAAAGCATGCTTTCGGGAAATCTTGATGATATGGCAGAAGCAATGGCTGAACTTACCACCAAGATTAATGACTCTTTGCGCAATACCTTCCGCCCAGAGTTCTTGAACCGCATTGATGACATTATTACGTTTGAAGCATTATCTATTGCTGATGTTGAGCCTATTGTTGATTTGCAGTTGGTTGATGTTCAGAAGCGTCTTTCTAGCAGAGATGTTGAATTGATTGTTTCTCCTGCCGCCAAGGAGCGCTTAGCAATTGATGGATATGACCCTGTATTTGGTGCTCGTCCATTGAAGCGTCTTATCCAGCGTCAGATTGTTGATCGTATTGCTTCTGAGATTATTGAAGGCTTGGTTGATGATGGAGCATGCGTAGTTGTCGATCTTGATGCTGCAGGTGAATATGCGGTGTCGGTTCATCCAACGGGATTGAGCGAACAGGAGCGTCGTTTGCTTACTGAAGCTGCCCCTAAAAAGGTTGAGAAGTCTTCTACGGAAACTGACGATTTGATTGCGCAGGCAAACGATATTCTCAAAGATATTGATTTTGGCGAAGAGTAATTGTTCGTTAGTCTTTTCGAAACCTCCCTTAATGCTTTTATGGTTAAGGGAGGTTCTTTTATTTATGCGATGTACTAAAATGTCGCATATGAAGATTTCGCAAGAAAAGAAAGAACAGATTCTTGAACCACTGTTAGGGGTTGGAGTAGTTTTAGCCAGTTTGGTTATTTTTATTATTCTGCTCTACATCATTACCATTGTTTTAAGAATCCTGTTTCTTTTTGCTTAAGGCAAGGTGCTTGAATCGTGTGGCAAAAGTTTACCTTTCTTGACCTTCGCTCTATTGCTCATTATTTAGGCGTACTTATTACGTACTTTTCTATTGCGTATGCTCTTCCTATTTTAGTAGCTGTTCTTTTTCAGGAATGGGAAGCGCTTGTGCGGTATCTTTTGGCGGTTGGTACTGGCATAGTTGTTGGAACAGCTCTGCGCCTCTGCCGTGTTCAGCCGGGAAAGCTTACTTCGCAACAAGCGTTAGTATTGGTTGGCATTGCGTGGCTGGTTCTTGCAGTACTCTCTTCGTTTCCGCTGTATTCTTCAGGCCACTATGCGTCTTATTTAGATGCTTTGTTTGAAGGGGTTTCTGGTTTAACTACTACCGGAGCTTCTTTAATCGTTGACATTGAACATCTTTCCATGGCAGACAATATGTGGCGCTTTACTATGCATTTTATTGGTGGCTTAGGCTTAGCGGTGGTGGCTCTTTCTTTAGGATTCATGGGCCGTGGTGTTTCTGGTATGTATGGAGCAGAAGGCAGAAGCGAACATGTGGTGCCAAGCGTTGTAAATACAACGCGTCTCATTGCACGCATTTCGATAGTAATTGTTATGTGTACTGCATTGCTTTTATCGTTGTTTACCATTTTGGGAGGCATGGAGCCTTCTCGTGCGTTCTTCCATTCATTATGGATTGCTATTACCGACTTTGTAACAGGCGGTTTTGCTCCAGTAAGTCAGTCTATTGGCTATTACCATTCGTTCCCAATGGAGTGTGTAAGCATGGTAATTATGCTGCTTGGCAGCCTTAGCTTTGCGCTCTTTGTGGCAATGTGGAAAGGAAAAACGGTCCATTTCTTTGCTGATTTTGAAATTAAAACAGGTTTCATTTGGCTGATAGCTGTTGGTGCAATTTTTATTACTTCTTTGATCGGTGCTTCGCTTTTCTCCGATTTACCTGCATTGATGCGTCGCGGTGTGTTTATGCTGATTGCCGCATCTACTACTACGGGCTTGCAAAATATCACAGGAGATCAGCTGGTAACTATGTTCTCTTCGGGAGCTTTCTTTATTCTGGCTATCTTGATGGCGGTTGGCGGCTCAAGCGGTTCTACGGCAGGCGGTATAAAACTTTCCCGTATTGGTTTGGTTGCGAAATCAGCCGCATCAACCATCAAAGAATCCTTATCTCCCGATTCTGCTTGTGTGTCAGTAACGTATTATCACTTGGGCAAGAGGATTCTTTCTACGCAAGAAGCAAAAACCGCCATGACCGTTTCGGCATTATTTATCATCACCTATCTGCTTGGAAGTTTGGCAGGTATTGCTCACGGCTACGATGCTTCAATGGCAATTTTCGAAGCGGTAGCCATGGGTTCAAATGGTGGATTAACAAGTGGCATTGCAACACAAGGTATGCCTCCAACTTTAGAATTGGTTTACATCCTTGAGATGTGGGCTGGTCGTTTGGAGATTATCACCCTGGTTGCTCTTATTGTTAAAGTTGTGGTTTCTCTTATTCCTGATAAGAAAGTTGAACTTGAACTGTGATGAATAAGCCTGAACAGAAAAACATACAGAAAGAAACGAGCATTGCAAAATTAATTGCAAGTTTTGTTGCGCTGTTTGTCTGTTTAGTGCTTATGAGTGGATGCTCTTCTAACAACAGTGAAACAAGCGCTCTAGAAAGTCTTACCTCTTCAACGTCAACTACAACTGAAACTCTTTCAAATACCGTAAACGTTAATCAACTTCCCGACACTTCCTTTTTGTACGATGCTTCTATTTCCGAGTTACTTTCAGAAGGAACCCTGTACGATTTGCAGACCGTTCAAATAACCGGAGAAGTAGTGGGTGACCGCATTTCTTCAGAAGATGAATACGATAACTACTGGATTTGTCTTCAAGAGCAAGACAGCGAAAGTCCTACCTGTGTTTCTGTTCTTATGAACAAAGCCCAGACTGAACTCATTGATTCTTATGGAAATTATAAACAAGTTGGTACTACTCTGCAGGTACGCGGAACATTTAATATGGCATGCAAAAACCACCAAGGCCAAACCGACATTCATGCTCAAGAGGTAACAGCCTTGAAAAAAGGCACACCAATCGAAAACCAGGTTAATCCAGTAATTCTGACCGCAGGTATAATTTCGATTATTGCGGGAGTCTTGCTTTTGAGCCTCTATAACTATCGAAAGGAACGCGAGCTTTAATGCGTGGCGTAGTAATAAAACTTGATCGAGGTTTTCCTCTGGTTCGTTTTGATGAGGGAAATTGTATGAGGTGTGAACATGCAACTTCTCTGGTAAAAGGAGAAAAAAATCGTGCGGTTATTGGCGATTATGTAGAGGTGAAGGAAACCGATAATCACGATAAAGGCATCATTGAAGCAATTTACCCTCGTACTCGTGCTTTTGTTCGCAAAGATCCAACGGAACGTTCTCAACCTCAAGTGCTTGCTGCAAATTTCGATCGTGTTTTTGTTGCACAGCCTTTAGCCGAAGTAAATATGCGCCGCTTAGAGCGGGAACTTGTGTTGGCTCACGAAACGGGTGCTGAAGTAACTGTGGTGCTTACTAAGGCGGATTTGGCTGAATCAGAAGAGGCAGTTGCAGAAATCTGTAAGCAGGTAAGTGATTTAGTAGACTCTAAAGTTGAGACATTGGTTGTTTCTTCTGAAGAGCCACAAAGCATCGAAAGAGTTCGCGCGTTAATTCCTCCTGGGTGCATTGCAATTCTGATTGGACGCAGCGGCGTGGGGAAATCAAGTCTCGTAAATATGTTGGTAGGCCATGAACTTCAGGAAACAACTCCTGTTCGCGAAGGTGATGGTAAGGGAAGACACACCACTGTTTCACGTGAAATCATCCCTGTTCCTCAAGGCGGTTACATTGTAGATATGCCTGGTGTGAGGGGCTTAGGACTTTGGGATGCGAAGGCGGGAATTGAGACTGCTTTTAGCGACATTGAAGAAATAGCCCAGCAGTGTAGGTTTAGAGATTGTTCTCATACCAACGAGCCAGGATGTGCGGTTAGAGCCGCTATTGAGGCAGGCGAAATTACTCATGCTCGTTTCAATTCGTATCATGCTCTTATGAATGAAACCGAACAGGTTTTACAAAAGCGCGAAGAGGCTCGCTGGATGCGGGGCGAAAAAAAGCGTGGTTTTAAAAATAAGCAAATTTCAAAAGCCCGTAAATCACTTAATCGAGGACAAAATCGGCACCAGTACTAATAAGTAAGAAATGAATCACATAGTTTCATAAAACAGATAGTAGGAAAGACAAAAAAAAAGAGGCAGTAGTATTTCATGGAGGTATTTCTTTTTGCTGCAGTATGCGGCGTAGTCATAGGTATTTTTTCAGGATTACTTGGTATTGGTGGCGGAACTATTATGGTTCCTCTTTTCAGACTGGCATTTGGTCTGCCTGCAATTTGCGCAACAGCTACTTCCCTTTTTGCTATTATTCCAACTTCTATTTCAGGCTGTATAACCCATCTTAAAAATAAAACGTGTATTCCTCTTTTGGGGCTTATTACGGGACTAGCAGGTGCGGTTACTTCTGCAGTGGGCGTTTACTTGGCAACACTTTCACCTTCGTGGTTGATTATGTTAGCGGCCGCGCTGATTATTGTGTATTCGTCTTACACTATGTTCAAAAAAGCAATGAAGTGTCCAAAAGAACCTACAAAAGTGACAAAGAAATCAGGCAAGGGTGTTGTTAAACACGCCAGCCAGAATTCAGCTGACAGTCAGTCTGGTGCGGTGCAGAGCGCCGACGCTCACGACGCTATCGAGCATTCAAATGATGTGCAGACTGTTCCCACACAGGCCGCGTGCGCTCAGAGTGCCCCTGTTCAGACCGTTTCCGCACAAGCCGCGTTTGATCAATCAGTCAAATCTGCCGAAAAAGTATTAAAAGATACCTCGTTTGTTTTCACTAAGAAAAAAGCTGCTTTAGCGGTTCTCATTGGCTTGATTGCTGGGCTTGCTTCTGGTTATGTTGGCGTAGGGGGCGGATTTATTATGGTCCCTTTGTTTATTAGCCTTCTTGGGGTTATGATGAGCCAAGCATCAGGAGCTTCTTTGCTTGCCGTATGTATTCTTGCTCTACCAGGCGTAATTGAGCAGGGAATTCTTGGTAATATTGACTACGTTGCAGGTATTGCAATTGTGTGTGGAAGTATTCCCGGTGCGGTAATTGGTGCAAATTTGGCAAAAATCATTCCAGAAAGAAAACTTCGTTTTGTTTTTAGCGGATTTTTACTCTTTGCTGCGGTTATGCTTCTGGGTAATGAATTGTTCCCATTTGCTGGATAAGTAAATAGTTCCCTTTTTGGGGTTCATACTCTAAAAAGTGTTGAGCTTAACGATAAAGGTGAGAGCCATGAAGTTTAATCTTTCAAAACAGAACGTCTATGTTTTTCTTGAGGTCCTTTTCTTGCTGCTTGCTTTGGTAGCTGGTTGCGCTTTGGGCTGGTATATGTTCAGCTCGGAACACAACATTGTAATGTTGGCTATTTCGGGTTTCTTCTTCACTGTTTTTTTGCTTATTACCCTTGCATTGATGCTTGATCCTGACCATATTCGTGCAAGCCAGACAGCAGAAGTTTTAAGTTTGGCAAGCACTTCAGCAGAAGCTATGCAAAACGGTCTTTCAATGGAGGGCGCGCAGATTATCTGTAAATCACTTTACGAACATTCCACTGCATCGGCTGTTGCTATTACCGATACTGAAGTTGTGTTGGGTTATTACGGTTATGGCAGTGAGGATATTGGAAAGCTTGGCGGTGCAATTCGTACTGCTTCTACGCGCGCTTCCCTTCAAGATGGAAAAACTCGCGTACTTACTTCTTCTCAAGAAGTGGGTTTGCCTAAGCCAATAAAAAAAGTACAGGCAGCCATTATCGTTCCGTTAAAGGTAGAAGACACTATTCGCGGAACTTTAAAAATGTATTTTGCGCGCTCAACGCGCATTTCAGAAACACAGGTTTCTATTGCTGAAGGTTTTGCGCAACTTATTTCAACGCAGATTGCATCAAGCGAATTAGAAGAGCAGAAGAAATTAGCAACAAGCATGGAGCTGAAAGCGCTTCAAAACCAAATTAATCCGCACTTTCTTTTCAACACTATCAATACCATGGCTTCGTATGTTCGAACGGATCCCGAAAAGGCCCGCTTACTTCTTCGTGAGTTTGCAGTGTTTTATCGAAGGACGCTCGAAAACGATTCTGACTTGATTTCTTTCCCACGTGAGCTTGATCAGGTTGTTCGTTATATTGGCCTTGAACAGGCACGATTTGGCGAAGAGCGTCTTGGTTTAGATATTGAAGTAGAAGAAAACACGCAGAGCTGTTTCGTTCCTTCCTTTATGATTCAGCCATTAGTTGAGAATTCAGTAAAACACGCTATGCCTGCCGAAGGAAAGCTTACTATCACAGTTCGAGCTCGTATGGAGGGCGATGATATTCGCATTGTTGTTTCTGATGACGGTATTGGTATGTCGGAAGAAGCTCTTGAAAACATAATGAATAAGCGCTCCGAAACTGGTTTAGGTATTGCAGTTAAAAATGTTAATGCTCGCCTGCGTGGATACTATGGACCAGAGTCTTTTATGCAATTTGAGAGTAAATTAGGTGAAGGAACAGACGTTACGTTATTCTTGAAAAACTGTACGAAAATAGAGCCGTAATATCTTCACACAATACAAGAAAAGTACGTTACAATGAACTGTGATTGTGTGGAAAAAATATTGACAAGGAGGCAGCGTTGCTAAAAGCGATTATCGTAGATGACGAAGCTCCAGCACGCTCCGAGCTAAGATTTTTATTAAGTGAGCTTAATCAGACCGAAGTTGTTTCTGAGGCTGCAAGCGTTCGTGAAGCAATCGAAAAGCTTAAAGAATATCCTTGTGACGTTATGTTCTTGGACATTAATATGCCAGAAGCAACCGGTTTACGTCTTGCTGAAGCTCTTCAACATCTGAAGTATCCACCTGCTGTTGTGTTTGTAACTGCATATAGCGAATTTGCACTTGACGCATTCAAAGTTAACGCAATTGACTATTTGGTAAAGCCGGTAGAAACTGATCGTTTAAGCCAGGCATTGACTCGTGTTCGTGAGCACGTTGTGTTACATGCAAAAGCGCAAAAGACTGAGCGTATCCCTGTAGAAAAGGGTGGCAAGAAGATTCTCATCAATATTGATCAGATTCGTTTTGTAATGGCTCGTGATGACTATGCCTATTTGCAGACTGATACTGACCGTTATTTCTCAACAGTGAGCTTGGCACAGCTGGAAAAAACCTTAGACGGACACGGATTCTTCCGTGTACACCGTGGCTATTTGGTAAACCTTTCTTTAGTAAAGGAAGTGGAGCCACAATCAGGCGGAACGTTGTTGCTCAGTTTGGATGGCGTTGAAGACAAGATTCCTGTTTCTCGTCGCCGCGTATCAAGTTTAAAGAAGGCATTAGGCCTCTAAAGCAAAAAAAAAGAACGCCAACGTGTGGTGTCTGAAAGACGGTTGAAAGCCACAGTAGTTTTGCGCTACTGTGGCTTTTAGTTTTTGAAGCATGATGAAGAAGAACTATAAGCCTAAAACTATTAAGGCATATACAAACTAACTAAGAAGAGGAAGAGACGTGAACAAATCAAAACGGGTAGTGCTTTTTGATTTAGATGGAACAATTCTTGATACGTACGGGGCAATTTCAGAAAGCATGGACTATGCAACTCAAGCGGTGCTGGGCAAACGTTTTTCTGAAGACTACTTGCTTTCTCGGGTAGGTCAGTCTCTCCTTGATCAGATGGATCTCTTTACGGATGATCCCGACAAACAGCAGGAAATCATGAGAGTATATCGTGCTCATAATGAGCAAAATCTCAACGAAAAGATACAACCCTTTCCGGGAACTCGTATGTTGTTGTCGCAATTGAAAGAATCGGGATGTACGGTTGGGTTAGTAACCTCCAAGAGGGAAGCAATTGCTTTTGAAAGTTTGGCTCACTTCGAACTCGATTGTTTTTTTGATTGCAAAGTGGGCATGGAATCCAGTTCAAAACATAAGCCAGATCCTGAACCTTTGTTAGTTGCTTCAAAAAAAATAGGATGTAGCCCTGACGAGTGTGTTTATGTAGGAGATAGCCCCTATGATATGCAAGCAGCCTTTGCCGCAGGAATGCTTGGTTTTGCGGTTGATTGGGGAAAGTTCTTTTCGCATGATACTTTAGCGAACGAGCCCGCTTTTGCGCTGGTTTCTTCTCATGACGAACTACTCCAAGCGCTCTCAAAGGCAATTCCTATGATTTCTGCCTAAAAATAGGCTCAATAGCTAGAGCAGCGGTAAAGAGCAGTAGGCAACAAAGATATAATGAATGGTTGTTAATTTGAGAAAAAGTAACGAGTTAGGTGATGAAATGACTTGTAGCGATAAAGCACCCGTAATTGGAATCATTATGGGCTCAGAATCCGATATGCCTGTTATGGAAGCCTGCATGAAGCAGCTTGATGAATTTGGTGTTCCTTATGAGGTAAAAATTGCAAGTGCTCATCGTAAACCTTTAGAGGTTCACGAATGGGCATCAACTGCCTGTGATAGAGGCATTAAGGTAATTATTGCAGCTGCTGGCAAGGCTGCACATCTTGGTGGCGTGGTTGCTGCTTATACTCCTGCACCAGTTATTGCTGTTCCTATGAAAACAAGTGATCTAGGCGGCCTTGATTCGCTTTTATCTATGGTACAAATGCCAAGCGGTGTTCCTGTTGCAACAGTTGCTATTAATGGAGCAAAGAATGCAGCAATCTTGGCTGTTCAAATTTTAGGCACTGGTTGCGAAACTGCTCGCGGCAAGATTGAAAAACTTAAAGCAGATATGGCTTCTGCGTAATCCTCTACAAATAAAGAAAGAAGTTATCTAGTGGCAAAATCGTACTTAATGGGCAACAAGGCCTTTGCTTATGCCGCCCTTGAAGCAGGTGTTCGTGTAGTAGCGGGCTATCCAGGAACGCCTTCTTCTGAAGTTATCGAGACTATTTCCGATGCAGTTGCAGAAGGAAAAGCAAAAAATGTGTATGTTGAGTGGTCGACAAACGAGAAAGTAGCTGTTGAGGTGCTGGCAGGTGCTTCAGCTGCAGGAGCTCGCACTTTGTTTACCTGTAAACAGATGGGCATGAACGTAGCAAGTGACCCTTTAATGGTATTGAACTACGTTGGAGTTAAGGGAGGTTATGTCTTATTTGTTGCAGACGACCCAGGCCCAATTTCTTCTCAAACTGAACAAGATACGCGCCGCTATGCTTCTTTCGCAAAGGTACCAGTTTTTGACCCAGCAACTCCAGAACAGGGTTGCGAAATGATGAAGGCAGCATACGAGCTTTCTGAAAAATATAGCACTCCCGTATTTTTCCGTCCTACTACTCGTTTATGCCATGCATCTACCTTCGGCGATGTCCCTGAGCAGACCTGCGGAAATGAACCTTCTGGCTTCGAGAAAGATGACAGCAAGTGGGTTATCTTCCCTCCTCGCGCAAATCGTGGTCATGGCGAAATAAACGAGCGTCTTCCAAAGATTGCTGCTGATACGGCTCAAAGTGCGTTTAATCCATGGGAGCAGGTAGGCCAAGAGCCAGTAGTGGGAATTGTTGCAGGCGGCATCTCTTATGCGTACGCAAAAGAAGCTCTTCGCCAGCTTGAAGAAAAAGCAGCTCAGAAGAGCATTGCGCTTCCTGCCTATAAGATTATGCAGATTGGCACTCCGTATCCATTTCCTGAAAATGCGGTACTTTCTTTCGCGGAAGGTCTTGAGCAAGTTATCGTCTTTGAAGAGCTTGATAGCGTTATCGAAGAAGAGATGATGAAGTTTGCGGGCAAATATCATTGCCAGTATGACGTCCACGGAAAACTTGATAACACAACTACCACTCGTGGTGAAAACAGCGTGGATTGTATTGAAGAGCAGCTCGCGGAGTTCTTTGGTATTAAAGATGAGCTTGTCGCTCAACTAGAAAAGACTGAAATTGCTCTTGATGCATACTACCCAAACCGTCCTCCTTCATTGTGTGCAGGATGTCCTCATCGTGGTTCTTTCTATGCGGTTAAAGAAGCATTGAGGCGTGATCAGATTGGTATCTTCTGCGGAGATATTGGCTGTTACACCTTAGGAAATGCTGATCCTTTGCGCGCTGTTGATACGTGCTTGTGCATGGGTGCGGGCGTTACTATGGCTCAAGGCTTTAATATTGTTGAGCCAGAGAAAAAGTCTCTTGCTTTCATTGGTGATTCAACCTTCTTCGCAAGCGGTATGACTGGTGTTGCAAATGCGGTATATAACCAGCACGATATTACGATTGTTGTTTTAGACAACTCCACGACTGCTATGACCGGTGATCAGCCTCATCCAGGTACGGGCAAGACGCTGACACGCGGAAAGACAAAACCTCTTTCCATTCCAAGCATTTTGGAATCTATGGGTGTTTTGAAGATTACTCAGGCGAATCCTTTGTTTGCTGAAGAGTCTATTGAAGCAGCGCGTGAAGCAATCAATTATCCAGGACCTTCAGCCGTTATCTTTAAGTGGCCTTGCGCAAATCTTACTCCTAAAAAACAGCCAGCCCACTTCCCTACAAATGCTTGTGCGGGTTGCCGTATGTGTACTTCTCGTATTGGTTGTCCTGCGCTTAATTGGAATGAAGCAGCTCGTCGTATTTCCATCAATAGAGAGCTTTGTACGGGCTGTGGTCTTTGTACCGATGTGTGTCAGTATGATGTTTTGCGTGTTCCATCGCGTAAGAAAAAGGTCAAAGAAGTACCTCTTCGCTCAACCCGTATTCCTGCATCCGATGGTTCGTTGATGCGTTTTTACGGCGATCCAGATAGTGAATAATTCGCACACTGCAGTGAAATCTGTGGTGATAATGCCAGGAGGATATAAATGATTAACGTGTCTATTGCGGGTGTTGGTGGCCAGGGAAATGTTCTGGCAGCTCGCATTTTGGCTCAAGCAGCTATGGAAAAAGGATGGCAGGTTCGCGGAACTGAGACTATTGGTATGGCTCAGCGAGGCGGAAATGTTGTTTCTCATGTGCGCATGGGTAATAAAAATGAAGAAGTCTTCTCGCCTCTTCCAGCAAAAGGAAGCGTTGATGTGCTCATTGCCCTTGAACCAGGCGAAGGAGCACGCTCTCTTGATCTTCTGAAAAAAGACGGTGTACTAGTAATTTGCAAAACGGGAATTCCGGCAGTAACTGCTGCGTGGTCTAAAGAGATCTATCAGCCAATGGCAGTTGTTGAAGAATTGCAAAATAAGGGAATTAATGTTGTGGTGGTAGATGACCAGAAGTTATGCAATCGTCTTGCTTCGAGAAAATGCTTAAACGTGATTGTTCTTGCGTATGCAATTCATGCTGTTAACGCTCTTGAGGAATTAAAGACCAATGCCTTAAGTGGCCAGATTACTCTTGATGATATGAACGAAGCTATTCCTCTTTGCGTAAAAACAAAGCTTGTTGATATTAATCAGCGTGCTATTCGCATCGTAAAAGAAATGGCCGAATTTTAAGCAAACGATTTCTGATTTCGTGTTTTCGGTATGCCCAAACAGACAAGAAAAGGGTATTTTGTTTAGAGAGAAGTTTTTAGCTTTCTGAGGGAAGGAGCATGAATGAAAACGGAATTGTGTGATTTGTTGGGCATTGAATATCCAATTATTCAGGGTGGCATGGCTCATATTACTGATGGCAAGTTTGCGGCAGCCTGCTCCAATGCGGGCGCTTTAGGGGTTATTCAGTGCGGATTTGATACTCCTGAGTATATGCGTGAAGAAATTCGCACCTGTAAGTCTCTTACCGATAAACCATTTGCGGTAAACCTCATTATGGAGAATAACCGCATTGAGGAGATTGTCGACGTATGTATTGAAGAAGGCGTACAGATTTGTACTGTTTCTGCTGGTAATCCTGCCGCTATTGTTCCTCGATTGGTAGAGGCTGGCATCAAGGCTATTTGCTTGATTCCTCATGCTCGTGCGGCAAAGAAAATGCAGGACTTAGGTGCTGCGGCAGTAATTTGTGAAGGCATTGAGGGTGGCGGCCATATTGGCTCTATGACTACTTTGCCTTTGGTGGCTCAGGTTGTTGAAGAAGTAACCATTCCAGTAATTGCAGCAGGTGGTTTTGCAAACGGCAAGGGCTTGTTGGCTGCATTAGCTCTTGGTTGTGTTGGCATTCAGATGGGCACTATTTTCTTAGCTTCCGAAGAATGCGAGGTAGCTGATTTGTACAAAGAGCTCATTATTAACTCAAAAGACGACGCAACAGTTCTTTCTGGTATTCCTGGCCAGAAGCAAGTCCGTTGTATTAAGAATCCATTTACTGATGGTTTTTGGGAGCGTTATTATGCAGGTGCTTCTCAGGAAGAGCTAAACGACTACTGCACGGGCTCTGTTGCACGTGCTCGTGATGGAGAATATGAAACAGGTGCCTTTTCTGCAGGAATGATCTCTCCAATTATTAAGGAAATTAAACCAGTAGCTCAGATTGTTTCAGACGTTATGAAAGAAGCAGACGAAGCTTACGCAAATCTTAAAGCTATCTACGGATAAAACTTTACCGGTGTACCGTTTGCTTGTTTTGAGTTGAGGCTGCTCACCCTCTTAAAAACATAACAGGGTTTCAAGAGTGTGAGCGCATTATCATTATCGAAGTGCTGTGCGCTGCCTTGCAAAACAAAAGCTGAGTACCTATTATCCTTTGAAATGTACGTTCATGGAATTGTGGAGTCCCAAGAAAGCTTCTATGGTAAGGTCTCTCCATGACTTTTTTGGGACAACATATCACTGAAGCAAAAGCATGTGCTCTTATGAGCTCCATTCTTGCTATGCAGTCTAACCAGAATGCTTTCTGTGCTCTTATGAGCGAGCATATGGCACAGCAGTCTGTTCGTCAGAACCCTGCGGTATTCGCTCAGCATGTTGCTCAGCAGTCTGCAGGAAAACTAAATACTTTTGAAGTTCTCTATTATTAGCACACCATTTAGGGTGCTAATTTTTTTGCCCGTAAACCCCTTGGTAAGCGGGTTTTTTCATTTGGCTTCTAAAGGCTTGATGGAAAAGGCGGTTGGTGAACTTTAAAAGTGATTATTGGAGGGGTATCTCAAGAGATACCAAGAAGTAGAAGGAAAAGCATGATTGCAAAAATTTTATTAGTAATCATCTTCTTCGGCGTGGCCATTGGTGTTGGCATTTGGTGTAACCGTACCACCAAAAACGTTGAAGGATTCGTATTAGGCGGTAGAAACGTAGGGGCTTGGATGAGCGCGTTTGCGTTCGGCACAAGTTATTTTAGTGCGGTAGTATTTGTTGGTTATGCGGGACAGTTTGGCTGGAAATATGGCATCGCAGCTTTTTGGGCTGGTATTGGCAATGCCTTAATTGGTAGCCTCTTAGCTTGGTGGATTTTGGGTCCTCGTACTCGTGAAATGACCCATCGTCTTGGCGCAACAACTATGCCAGAGTTCTTCGGAAAACGATACAACTCTAAAGCGTTGCGTATTGCAGCTGCGGCAATTATCTTTGTTTTCCTCATTCCTTACACCGCAAGTGTTTATAACGGATTGTCGCGACTGTTTGGTATGGCTTTCGGATTGCCGTACGAATGGTGCGTAATAGCCATGGCTGTTATTACGTGTATATATGTTGTGGTGGGTGGCTATATGGCTACGGTTGTGAATGACTTTATTCAGGGCATCATTATGCTTTTGGGTATTACGGCTGTAATTTTTGCGGTACTCGGCGCAAATGGTGGCTTTATGGAGTCTTTCATTTCTCTGTCTCAGGTTAGCGACGGCTCAAGCTTTAATGGTGTTTTCACCAGTATGTTTGGTCCGGATCCTCTCAACTTGTTGGGCGTGGTTATTCTTACTTCCTTGGGTACCTGGGGTCTTCCTCAGATGGTTCAGAAGTTCTATGCCATTAAAGATGGTCCTTCGGTAAAGAAGGGTGCTATCATTTCTACTATTTTTGCTCTTGTTGTTGCAGGTGGTTGCTACTTCTTGGGTGGTTTTGGTCGTTTGTATGGCGATCAGATTGCATACACCGCACAAGGAACACCAGTGTATGACTCTATTATTCCAACTATGCTCTCAACTTTGCCAGAATTGCTGATTGGTATTGTTATCGTGTTGGTTTTGTCTGCTTCAATGTCTACTTTGGCAGGCTTGGTTTTGAATAGTTCTTCAACTTTGACTTTGGACTTGGTTCAGGACAATTTGGTTAAGAACATGGACGAAAAGAAGCGTGTTTGGTACATGCGCTTATTCATTGTTGTATTTATCGGTATTTCTGCAGCTATTGCGCTGTTCCAATATCACAGCTCGGTTACCTGGATTGCTCAGCTCATGGGCATTTCTTGGGGTGCCTTGTCTGGTGCTTTTATTGGTCCTTATTTGTGGGGCTTGTATTCGGGCAAGATTTCCAAGGCTGCAGTATGGACAAGCTTTATTGTTGGCGTAGGTCTCACTACGGGCAATATGCTCCTTGGATTTGCGGGAATTACCTTCATTGCAAGCTCTATTAACTGTGGTGCTATCGCAATGATCCTTTCCATTATCATTGTTCCAATTGTGAGCCTCTTTACGAAGTCGGTTCCTTTCGATGTTTTGCCTCCATCGACAGACAGTGCAACCGACCGAGAAATTGCACGTGAAATTAAACATCAGGATGAGCAACAGGGTGTTGCATAGAATTGTCTGCTAGGCCAGCTTTTAGGATTGCTGCAATTGCAGACTACAGGCTGGCTGTTGACGTTATTTGGTAACTGGTTAGCAGCTTGTCTTATGCGCTGGATGCTAACTATATGAGCTATTTGCTAATAACTCAAAAAAGGGCTTGGCTTTACGCCGAGCCCTTTTTGTAAGCCATAAACATTCTTTCTCGTTATAAGGCTGATAATCCTTATTTTCCGCAGGACGAAACAACAAACACAATAAAAAGGAGAATCAAAACAATAATTGCACCCAGGATAATTGGTTTCCAGTTGTGCCCTTTTCCTGAGAACGAGAGCTGATTTGAACCCACGTGGTTTTGAGTAATTAGAGGAATAGTTACCGTAGTGTGGCCCTGGGATGGCTTCATGATGTCGTTTTGGCCATGGATTTTTACGGGCCTGCTTCCACCGGTGCGCGGTTTTACTCCTTCAGGCCTTTTGTTATAGGTGCGAGGAATCTCTTCCCAAGAATCCTTTGGGTTGGATTCTTGAGCTGGTTGTTTTGAATTATCAGTTGCGCCTCCGGCAACGTCTTGCTCGTATTGAGGAGTAGAGTCTTGTTCATTTTGCTCGGATAACCCATTCGAGAAAAAAGAAAAGTCTCTGTTTGCTTGCTGTGAAGGAGCGTATCCGTGACGAGCTTGTCTTTTTTCTAGTCGTTCGCGAGCGGCAAGGCGTTGTTCGTTGGTAGGTTCGTTTGCCATTACTATCCTCTCTCTGTGATTCTAATAGTATCACGTTTGAGCAGGTAAACCGCTTATTTGTGACAGCAAAACCACGAGAGGTATTAAACGCAAAGAATAGAAAGTGCTATATCGTGCTCCTCTACAGGGACAGCAGGACACTCTTGCTCCTTAAACGCTACCCCTACTATCGTAGTTTGGGAAAGTTGAGTGAGGTATCGATCGTAGTTGCCGCCGCCGTAACCAAGACGGTTTCCTTTACTATCGAACGCAACTAAAGGACAAACAAGCATAGACAACTCGCTGGCTTTTAGGTAAGGGTATGGATTAAGGGCTTTGTCGTGATGATGGTAAGAGCGAAGAGGATGAAGAAGAAACTCTACTGTGTTGGAAAGATAGTCAGTATGAGAAACTTCTCTCATTTCCATAGTTTGAATAGCTGAATTATCAACATTCCACGAGTCTTTAACCATGCAAGGAAAGGCAATACGTGCGCCTTGTTTGTATGCCTGGCGAATGAAAGAATCAAGCTGCACCTCTTCAGGAAACGCAGAATAGACTCCTACAAGCGGACTCTTTTGTTTTGGAAACAGAGCAAGATTATCAAGCATCTCTAAGAGTTCTTGGCAGATTAGGGCGCTCTTTTTTTCTCGAAGTTCAGCCGGCATTTCACTTCTGCGAGCAATCATTTGTTTGCGAAGTTCTGCTCGTGCGATTTTTTGAGTTGGTTGCGACGCCTGAACTAATTGAGCTGACTGGGGTGCTTGAGACACTTCCGATTCCTGAGCTGGCAGAGTTATTAGAGTTGGTTGCGACAAATTGCTCATAGTTATCCAATTCCCAAAATCTGCATAGCTAAACAAATAATTGACAGTATGCCCACCGCCACAATAGAAACATATAGGGCAATGCGTGCGAATTTGGAAACTGTGTAGTTGCCCATAATGTGCTTATCGGTACAAATTATTGCCATAAACACAAGAAGGATTGGCAGGATAACACCATTTACGAACTGGGACATCAGCATAATTCCCAGCAAGTCTAAATTAGGAATTAGGATTACTACCGCAGAAAGGAAGACAATAAAGGTAATAATACTCTTGAAGATGGGAGCTTCTTTCCACTTGAAATTGACACCTGCTTCGAAACCAAACGCTTCGCAAATAACAAATGCGGTGGTAAGAGGCAGCACGCACGCAGCAAGCAAGCTTGCAGCAACCAAACCTGCAGCGAAAAGAATTTCGGCATATTCTCCTGCAAATGGGGCAAGAGCAGTAGCAGCATCGGCTGCGCTTTCAATTTGAATTCCTGCTGGATAAAGAACTGCACCAGTGGTAACAATAATGAACCAAGCTACTACGCAAGCAACAATTGAGCCGGTGATCGCGTCAATTTTCTGATAGACCAAATCTCGGACGTGTACGCCTTTTTCAACTACGCCACTTTGTGCATAAAACATCATCCAAGGAGCAATAGTGGTACCAACCATAGCTACCGCTAATGAGAGGAAGTTTACGTCGGCTACTGCGCTAGGAGTTACGGTGTGAATAAGTGCCATATTCCAGTTAGGTTGAGCCAAGAAGGCAGCAATTATATACGTTACGAATACGCAAGAAATTGCGAGGAATACATTTTGTACGCGCTTGTAGTTTCCTCCTACAATTAACGCCCAAACGGCGATGGCAGCAATTGAAACGGAAATCCAACGAGGAACACCAAACATTTCCATGCCAGATGCAACACCAGCGAATTCTGAAAAACTGGTAGCAGTGTTGCCAATCAGGAGAGCTAACATAGCAAGAGCGGTAAGGCGGATACCGAATCGCTCGCGGATTAACGCAGCGAATCCTTTACCGGTAACAACACCCATACGTGTTGCGGTGCTTTGAACAATTACCAGCAAGATGCACATAATGGGAATGAGCCATAGGGTCATAAAGCCATAATTTGCGCCAGCGGTTGAATAGGTTGAAATACCACCGGCATCGTTGCCAGCCATTGCGGCAATAATGCCAGGACCCATAGCAGCTAATACAAGAAAGGCTTTATGAGGAGTTTTTTCGGTTGTATCATTGGTGATTATTTCTTTAGCCATAACAATCACCTACTTACATTGTGTTTCCAAACGCTTGGAGAATGATGATGGTGTAAGGAATAAGGAATACGGCGAAGAGGCCACAGACAATAAGAATTTGCTTCCAAGCAATCTTTTCGCTCTGCTCTTCAGCATCGTCTTCCATAACTTCCATAGCGTCGTCAACAGTAACGATGCCAAGCATTAAGCCCGCTTCGTCAACAACAGGCATAGCTAACAAATCGTATTTCGAGATGTCTGCAGCAACTTCTTCTTCAGGCGTGTCAGGCAAAACGGTAACAATTTCGTCAAACATAATATCTTTGAGTATGGTTTCCTGCTTGTAGAGAACCAAGGTGCGCAAAGATAAAACGCCAATAAGCTTGTCATATTGATCAAGAACATACACGTAGCTGACGGTTGGGTGGTCTTCGTCTAAACCACGCAGTACTTCAATAGTCTCTTCAATGGTACAGTCGGAGCGCATGGCAACATACTGCGTGGTCATACGGCCGCCAGCAGTATCGTCTTTGTAGCCAAGGAGCTTTCTAATACCTTCAGCGTCTTCAACACCCATCAAGCGAAGAAGAGTTTCTGCTTTCTCGTAAGGAAGGTCGCCAACAATGTCGGCAGCATCGTCTGGATCCATGTCTCGCAGCAATCGAGAAGCGCGTTGTGGGTCTAATCCTTCAATAATATCGGCCTGGAGCTCTTCGTCTTCCAGCTCGGAAATTGCTTCACCTGCACGAGCGTCGTCCAAATGCTTAAAAACATTGGCGCGCTGCTTTGGGTCAAGCTGTTCCAAAATGTCTGCAACGTCGGCAGGGTGGAGTTCTTCTAAGCGAGTGTGGGTTACTGAAAGCTGCACTTCGGAAAGGTCGCGATCGAGCAAATCCATGTAGTTCCACGCAATAATGCGCTCTTCAAAAGGCTTGTGGAGAAGATTTGTAACCTTGAGCGCAATTTTTTCCAAAGAAGGATGAAGTGTGCGCAATAAACCGCGTAAACCAACTTCTGCACCAAGAAGGCGTAATTGAGAACCAGAGCTCGAAAGTTTGAGGTCGTTTACGCGAACAACTTTCATGCCTTGCGTGTCAACAATTTGCTTATCAAGAAGATCTCGGGCAAGGAGTACCTCTTCTGGTTGAAGATAACTAAAGCGAATAGCGGTTCTGTCAACTTTAAGCGTGATTCCTTCTTCGCTGTAGTCTTCAACGTACTTGCGCCAAGAAATCATGAAGGGAGTTTGACCGGGACCTTTAAAAGCAAGGCTGGTAATGCGTGGGAATACTTCACCAGTTGAAATTGCTAAGTCCGAAATGGTGCCAAGTTTTTCTCCATTGGCGTCAATAACTGGCTCACCAATCATTTGTGACAAATAAAGCATGCATATCTCCTCAAGCGTTTCAGGCAGTTTGCACAGAAAAAACACCCAGCTGGGGGGTCTTTGCTCTGCGCAACCAAAAACACGTAATACGTGATTTTTGACAAAATGCCCTTAAAGCGATGTTGTTCTCGGTTTCTTCAACCTCAAACAAACATAATGAAGAGGCTGAAGACTAACTACTGAGAGGTTTCGATTTTCGAACCTTCAAGTAATGTCCTTTCCTTGTGCTTATAAAACAGGGTAATTCCTGACAATTTTGGAGGGAAAGCCTTTTTTTGAAGAAGGCAAGACCCGTAGTTCACGATAAGTCCTGAACCTTGCTAATTATAAAACTCAAAATGCAAGTCAACGAGGAACTCTTTGCAAAATTCACGTAAAAGGTTAGATAGAAAATGCGCAAAATCCCAAAAGAACCCGTAAAGGCGTGAAGGATCGACAAAACCACAAAGAGTTTGCAAGATTGAGCAAAACCCGCAAAGGCGCGACTGGATTTGTGAAACGGCCAAAAATAAAAAAGCTTCCCTTGAGGAAGCGGAAGTTTTAAATGGTGCGCCGTGAGGGATTCGAACCCCCGACGTACTGATTCGTAGTCAGTCCCTCTATCCAGCTGAGGTAACGGCGCATGTTTTACAGCACAAAGTACTATACTCTAAATTCTGTCTATGTCAACAAAGTATTTTAAGAAAGAGAAACTATTTGTCATATTTTCAACAGATAACAAAATATGTTTGTGGGAATAAAAAAATTTTTTGTAAATTTACCTAATTGAGGGAATATTTTGTTGATATCTTTATAAAATGTATGAGGAAAAACTTGAAATGAAATTTATTGAGAAGAAGGATAGCAAAATATGACCGATCACGAGCGCCTTTCATTATACGAAGCTTTCGAAACCGTAAACGCTGTTGATACCTCTTTGTATGATATTTATCCCGTAAAGCGTGGCCTTCGAAACAACGATGGTTCTGGTGTAATTGCAGGCGTTACAAATATCTCAAACGTTCATGGTTACATGATGGATGAAGGAGACAAGGTTGCAGATGAAGGTCGCCTTACTCTCCGCGGTTACAATATCTATGATCTTCTTGATACAAAAGATACTACCAAGCGTTGGAGCTATGAAGAGATTGCGTATCTTCTTTTGATGGGTGATTTGCCAACCCAATCCCAGTTAGATGATTTTATTGCTGCACTTGATGCTCAGCGTGAACTTCCTGATGGATTTACCGCAAACCGCATCATGAATGGTATTTCGGGAAATGTTATGAACACGCTTTCTCGTTCAATTTTGTTGCTCTATTCTGATGACCCTCGTGCAGAAGATCGCAGCTACGAACATGAAATTAGTACTGCTATTTCACTCATTTCACGACTTCCTCGTATCATGGTTCATGGCTATTATGCAATGCGCTACAAGTTATATAACGATTCCATGATTATGCATAACTTCATTCCGGGTCAGTCCACGAGTGAAACTATTCTTTCCATGCTTCGTCCTGACAGACAATTCACTCCTGAAGAAGCACGTATGCTCGATATTATGCTTTGTTTGCATGCTGAGCATGGTGGTGGTAACAACTCAACCTTCGCATGCCGTGTTCTTTCTTCGGCAGACACAGATCCTTATTCTGCTTATGCAGGAGCAATTGGAGGTTTGAAGGGTAGTAAGCATGGTGGTGCAAATCATCAGGTTACTGCTATGCAGGAAGAGATTAAAGCCAATGTTTCAAATTGGGAAGACGACGATGAGGTTGCAGACTACATTGCAAAGATTGTAAACAAGCAAGCGTATGACAAAACGGGTCTCATTTATGGTATGGGCCATGCGGTATATACTTTAAGCGACCCTCGTGCAGTAATTTGTAAAGAGTTTGCTACTAAGCTTGCTGCGGGCACTGAATTTGAAGCTGAGCTTAATCTTCTTAAATCCATTGAACGTTTGAGCCCTGAGGTAATTTTGCGCGAAAAGGGAACGAAGAAAGACATGTGTGCAAATGTGGACATGTATTCTGGATTTATTTATCGCATGTTGGGCATTCCTTCTGATTTGATTACTCCATTGTTCGCCTGTGCTCGTATGGCTGGTTGGGCCGCACATCGATTCGAAGAAATTGTTTCAGGTAAGCGCATTATTCGTCCTGCATATAAAACTTCTGTGAAAAACCGCCCATACAAACCAATTGAGGAGCGCTAAATCGTTGATTGAGCAGGTAAAGGAAAATGATCCACGTTTAATTCTTTATTCAGGATTAACCGATGCTCAATTAAGGGAGTGCTATACCCAAAAAGCGGGCAATAAAGAGGGACTTTATAGCAAATATAGTCAGGGACTTTTTATTGCAGAATCAAAAAATGTTATTTCACGAGCATTAAAGGGAGGCTACCAGATAGTTTCCCTTTTTTTGGAAGAGAAATGGTTGGCTCATGAGATGCCGCTCATTGATGAACTGCTGGAAAAGAATCCCGAAATTCCCGTAATGGTAGCAAGCCACGATGTTTTTCAAAGCGTTACCGGATATCAGGTAACAAGAGGGGCTCTGGCTGCGTTTCAGAGAAAACCGCTCGCACGCGTTGAAGAGCTGTGCAAAGACGCTCATCGCATTGTAATTCTTGAAGATATTACAAACTTCACTAATATTGGTGCACTGTTTAGGAGCGCTGCTGCGTTAGGTGTTGATGCGGTACTCATAACACCAAACTGCCACGACCCTTTGTACAGACGAGCTTCGCGCGTATCGATGGGTACAGTATTCCAAGTTCCTTGGACGCGAATTGAAAAAAAGAATGATAGCTGGGTAGAAGAAAATGCTCCTCTTCTGCGTAAGCTTGGTTTTAAGTTGGCCGCTATGGCTTTAGTTGAAGATTCTCTCTCGATTGAGGATAGGCAATTAGCTCAGTGCGAAAAGCTAGCTCTTGTGCTAGGCACCGAAGGGGACGGTTTGAAGCGTTCCACCATCGATGCCTGTGATTACACGGTAATGATTCCAATGGAGCATGACGTTGATTCTCTTAATGTTGCAGCTGCAGGAGCTGTTGCATTTTGGGAGCTTCGTTATAAAGGAACTGCGTATTGAAACCCTTTTTACCAGAGCGCTTCGCGAAAAAGGATCTGACAAGCAGGGTAGGTTGAGCGGGATTTTGGGCGCTAGTCTTCAATTGAACAATTGGTTAAACGCTCTTTATATGGCTGGATTGACTCAACCATGCGAGTAAGTTTCTTTTCGAATTTCTTGACTGAATCGGCGCCAATAGGAAGCCAAAGAGGCATTTTTTCTGGCGCGGTGGCAATTTCGTATACTACTTGAGCCACTTTTGCAGGGTCGCCATTTTGCTGATAGTTGTGATCGAGGCAATAGTTTAATGCGCCTCGAGCAGGGGTATTATCGTAGGCTTCAATAGGATTTGCAGGAGTGCGAATAGAGGAAGAATCAAAGAAGTTGGTTCGGAACATGCCTGGTTCAACAACCATTGATTCGATGCCAAACACACCCATTTCTAAAGAAAGAGTTTCGCTCATAGCGGCAATAGCGAACTTGGAAGCATCGTAAGCTGATCCACCGGGGTCACAAGCAAAACTTGCCATTGAACCTAAAGAAATAATTCGGCCGCTTTTCTGATTTCTCATGATAGGCAAAACGGCACGCGTGACATTCATGGTTCCGAAGAAATTGGTATCGAAAAGAGAGCGTACTTCCTGGTCAGATACTTCTTCTAGCGCGCCAAAAATGCCATATCCTGCATTATTGATAAGCACATCAATGCGGCCCCACTTTTCCACAATACTTGAAATAGCCTCTTTAATCTGAGTAGGATTAGTTACATCAAGTGCAACATGCATGAGGTTTTCATGCTCGCCTAAAGCAGCGGTGATGGTCTCTGGCTTGCGTGCAGTAGCGGCAACATAGCAACCATTTTTAAGAGCAACTTGAGCAAATTCTTTTCCCAAACCGCGACTTGCGCCGGTAATTACCCAAACTTGTGGAGACATAAGGGTCCCTTTCTTCGCGAATTATGTGTTATTGCTATCTTATCAAAGCGCAGAAGATGCAAGCGAACGTAATCATTTATGAGATTGACCGCTTTTAAGCTGGTTTTGTTTGAAGAGTAAGGGAAAAGTAGGCTATACTTTCAGACGTATTAAGCCGAAGTGGCTCAGTTGGTAGAGCAACGCACTCGTAATGCGTAGGTCGTGGGTTCGAGTCCCATCTTCGGCTCCAGTGAAGCTTACAGGGTTGGAATCCATTCAACCCTTTTTGTTTGTTCAAGTCTTGTTGTTTAAGATGGGACGAGAACCGTGAGGTGCTTTTGCGAATAGAAAACAATTGATAATTGTTTTCCGCAAAAGCTAAGGAGCCGCAAGGCGACGTAGTGAGCGAGCAGCGCGAGCGGGAGTCCCATCTTCGGCTCCAGTGAAGCTTACAGGGTTGGAATCCATTCAACCCTT